>Ga0326727_10000402_pt1 | contig 179561 bp, 170 predicted proteins | sample MB2enrmetagenome_FD_207643 | JGI IMG/M metagenome (GOLD analysis project Ga0326727, IMG submission 207643) | Lab enriched peat soil microbial communities from McLean, Ithaca, NY, United States - MB29MY | ecosystem: Environmental > Terrestrial > Soil > Wetlands > Peat | place: USA: New York... | reverse complement strand
TGATTGGCGATCATCGCCGAAATCGTCGTGCCCTGCGCCAGAATGGAGGTCGAAATCTTGGTCGCGTTGCCGATGACGAAGGTCACCGCCATCGTCTCGCCGAGCGCGCGGCCGAGCGCCAACATGACGCCGCCGACGACGCCGACCCGCGTATAGGGCATGACGATGTTGCCGACGACTTCGAAAGTCGTCGCGCCGACGCCGTAGGCCGCCTCCTTGAGGACGACCGGGACGGTGTCGAAGACGTCGCGCGAGATCGCGGTCACGAAGGGCAGGATCATCACCGCCAGCACCAGCCCGGCGGTGAGCACGCCATAGCCGAGCGGCGGCCCCGCGAACAGATACCCCACGCCGGGGATGCCGCCGAGGGTGTCGATGATGAAGGGCTGAATGTAGGCCTGCATCACCGGCTTGAGGTAATAGACGCCCCAGATGCCGTAGATGATCGAGGGGATGCCCGCCAGCAGCTCGATGGCGATGCCGATGGGGCGTCGCAGCATCGGCGGACAAAGTTCGGTCAGGAACACCGCGATGCCGAGCCCGACGGGAACGCCGATCAACATGGCGATGATCGAGGTGACGACGGTGCCGTAGATCGCCGCCGCCGCGCCGAAATTCTCCTTGGGCGGGCTCCAGGCGTCGCTGACGAAGAAATCCAGGCCGAAGTGCTGAAACGCCGGCCAGGCGCCGATGAACAGCGACGCCGCCACGCCAAGCAGCAGGGCGAGCACCAGCAGCGCCGAGGCGACGGTCATGATGCGAAAGCCGCTGTCGGCGAATCTCATCCGTCCCAGCGCGCGCGCGCGGTCCATGGGTGCGATTTCGGAGTTCCCTGCCGCCTCTAACGCCGACGCCGTCATTGCCCGTCCTGCTGGCTCAAATGGATAGATGGCTTGGATACGTTCCGCCGATCGGCGGAAAAGCGAGTCGGCGGCCGGGCCGCCGACTCCGAGCGCTGTCGCCTCACTTCTGCGCGATGTCCGCCGCCCAGGCCTTCTTGACCATGGCGACCACGTTGTCGGGCATCGGGATGTAGTCGAGCGCCTTGGCCTGGTCGGCGCCCTTGTCGTAGCAGTATTCGAAGAACTTCAGCGCCTCGTTCGACTGCGTGACGTCGACCGGCTTCTTGTACATCAGGATGAAAGTTGCGGCGGTCATCGGCCACGAGTCGGCGCCCGGCTGATTGGCCAGGATGAGGTAGAAGCCGGGGGCCTTGGCCCAGTCGGCGTTAGCGGCGGCGGCCTGGAAGGCTTCGATCGTCGGCGCGACGGTCTTGCCGTCCTTGTTGACCATGTCGGCGTAGGTCAGCTTGTTCTGCTTCGCGTAGGCGTATTCGACATAGCCGATCGCGCCCTTGGTGCCGGCGACGTTGTTGGCGACGCCGTCGTTGCCCTTGGCGCCGATGCCGACCGGCCATTCGACCGACGTGGACTCGCCGATCTTGGATTGCCAATCAGGCGAAACCTTGGAGAGATAGTCGGTGAAGTTGAACGTGGTGCCCGAGCCGTCGGCGCGGTGGATGACGGCGATCGGCAGATTGGGAAGGGCGACCTTCGAATTGAGAACCTTGATCGCCGGATCGTTCCAATTGGTGATCGTCCCGAGATAGATCTTGGCGAGCGTCGGGCCGTCGATGACCAGATCGCCGGACTTGACGCCGTCGAGATTGACGACCGGCACGATACCGCCCATCACCATCGGCCATTGCTCAAGGCCCGCGGCGTCGAGGTCGTCGGGCTTCAGCGGCGCGTCGGTGGCGCCGAAGGTCACGGTCTTCGCCTTGATCTGCTTGATGCCCGCGCCCGAGCCGATCGACTGGTAGTTCAGGCCATTGCCCGTCGCGTTCTTATACGCGTCGGCCCATTTCGCGTAGATCGGAAACGGAAAGGTCGCGCCCGCTCCCGAGATGTCGCCCGCCGAGGCGATCGTGACGGTCGTCGCCATCAACGTCGCGCCGATCGCCGCGCTGATCAATGATCGAAGGAACATAAAACGCCTCTCAATTTACCATCCCGCTCGCGACCGGCCGTCGTTCGTCGGCGCGCCGTTCCGAGGCGCGCCCTTAATAGACCCGGCGCGATGTCCTTATATGACGTCGGCGCGAACCTTATGTGACGATCTACGTCTTTGTGTTATCATTATTTTCGGCTCTTAGCGCTGGCGCAGAGGCACCGTCGCCGTGAAAGTCGAGCCGTGATCGAGGCGGCTGGCGATGGTCAAGCGGCCGCGGTGGCGGGCGAGGATGTGCTTGACGATCGCCAGGCCGAGCCCGGTGCCGTTCTTGGCCCGGCTCTGGCCGGCGTCGACCCGATAGAAGCGTTCGGTAAGGCGCGGCAGGTGCTCCGGCGCGATGCCGCGGCCGAAGTCGCGCACGATCAGCGATCCTTCGGCGGCGTTGCGGGTCACGGTGATCTCGACGCGGTCGCCGCCCGATCCGTCCTGCCGCGCGCCGTACTTGATCGCGTTCTCGATCAGGTTCTCGGCGACGCGGAGGAGTTCGTCGCGGTCGCCGGTGACGACGACCGGCAGTTCGGCGTAGAGCTTGATCTCCACCCCCATCTCGCGCGCCAGCGGCGCCAACGTGTCGGCGACGTGGCGCGCGGTCTGGGAGAGGTCCACTTCCGCCGCCGGGCGGACGTGCTGCTTCTGCTCGATGCGCGACAGCGACAAGAGGTCGTCGATCAGGCGGGCCATGCGGCGGCCCTGCTCGCGCATGATGACGAGGAACTTGTCGCGCGCGCGCGCGTCGTCGCGCGCCGAGCCCTGCAGCGTCTCGATGAAGCCGAGCATCGAGGCGAGCGGCGTGCGCAGCTCGTGGCTGGCGTTGGCGATGAAGTCGACGCGCATTCGCTCGACCCGCCGCGCCTCGCTGAGGTCGCGTAGCGTCAGCAGGGCGGCGACGACCTGGCCGGCGCCGTTGTCGAGCGGCGCGACGCTGACTTCGAACAGCCGCTCGATTGGCACCCGTTCGCTCCACAGCACCGTCTCGGCCTCGCCGCCCTCCGTCACCCGCTTCAGCGCGTCGATCACGTCGGGCGCGCGCAGCGCGAGGACGAACGGTTCGTCGATGCGAATCGCCGGCAGCAGCGCGAAGGCCGGCTTGTTGGCGGCCGTCGCGCGCCCGTCGGCGCGCACGATCACCGCCGGCTCCGGCATCGCTCCCACCAGTTTGACGGTGATCGGCGAGCGGAAGTACTCGATCGTAGCGGCTTTGACGGGCTCCTTCGGGTCCATGGTTCACGATTCCGTCGCGTTGAAAGCGGCCAAGCGCGACGGCGGGCGCGCCGACCCTATTCCCTCTCCTCCGGCCTCGTCGCCGCCATCGCCTCGCGCAAGGAGCGCCACCGTCGCACCGCTTCGTAGGCGCCGAGCAGCGCCATCGCGAGGAGGAACGGCGCGAGATAATAGATGCCGCGGAACAACAGCAACGACGCCAGCACCTGGTCGCTGAGGCCGCCGACGCCGTTGAGCATCGTCGCCTCGAACACGCCGAGGCCGCCGGGGGCGTGGCTGGCGATGCCGAGCATGGCGGCGAGGCAATAGAGGGCGGTGAAGCTCAGGTAGCCGAGGCCGTGGCCCTTGGGCAGCAGCGCGTAAAGCGCGCCCGCGGCGGCGCAGACGTCGATGACGCCGAGCGCCATCTGGCCGAGAGTGACGGTCGGGCCCGGCAGGGAGAAATTGAACAGCACCGGCTTGCCCCGCCGCCGCATCCGGCGCACCAGGACGAGATAGGCGATCAGGCAGACGATCGCCGCGACGCCGATCGTCTGGTTGACGATCGCGCTGAGGTGGGTGACGTCGCTGACCGCCTGCGCGTCGCCGGCGAAAGCGACGCCGAGGATTAAGCCCATCCCCAGCCAGAAGGTGACGCCCGCCACCACGGTCAGGCTCGCCACGTCGCCCGCCGACAGGCCGGCGGGCCCGTAAATCCAGAAGCGCACCGCGCCGGCGGTGACCAGGGGAAAGCCGAGGGTGAACGAGACCGCGTAGCTGGCGAACGAGGCGAGCGCGGTCAGCCGATAGGGCACCTTGAGGCGCAAGTGCTTGAGCGCCAGCGCGTCATAACCAGTCAAGGCGAGATAGCTGATCGCCGAGAGCCCGAACGCCGAGGCGATCTGGTCGCCGCCGGTCGCCGCGAAGGCCGCCTTGAACTGATCGAGATCGATGCGCGCCAGCGTGCGGGCGAAGATCACCGCCGAAAACGTGATGATCAGCAGGCTGAACCCCAGCCCCAGTCGCCGAAACAGCCGACGACGCGCCTGAATCGCCGCCGCCACCCGGTCGATCCGGTCGGCCGGATCAACCGGTCGGGGATCGTCGACATCCTCGTCGCGCAGGGGGCGTTCTTTCAGTTGATGCGCCATGCGCGATCCGTTCTTCCCGTCCGCAAGGGCCTATAAGCCCCGCCGCTCCGCCCGGCAAGCGCGGCCCGAGGCGCGCAATCGCTCGCGCGGCGCGAACAAACGCGCTCTTGTCCGAGGTTGACTCGCCAATGGCGCGTTTGTTTCATCGGACGCCCGCCCGGCGCTTCGGAGAAGAAAATGACGATCCGCATCGGCGCCAGTCCCATCGGCTGGTCGAACGACCATCTGCGAGAGATCGGAGGCGACACGCCGCTCGACACCTGCCTCGCCGAAGCGCGCGAGGCGGGCATCGAGGGCGTGGAGAAGGGCTGCAAGCTGCCCGACGACGGCGCCCTGATGAAGGCGAAGCTCGCCGAATTCGACCTCGTTTTCGTCGGCGGAGGCTATTCGACCGCGCTGTTGCGCCGCTCGGCGAGCGAGGAGTTCGCGGCGACGAAGGCGCATATCGCGATGACCAAGGCCGCGGGCGCCGAGTTGATGCTGGCGACGGAGCGCTCCGACGCGATCGACCGCGACCGCGACCGGCCGCTGTCGACGCGCCCGAAGCTCGCCAGGGGCGAGCGCAGGGCGTTTGGCGCGCGGATGACGGAATTCGCCAATCGCGTCGCCGACGCGGGTCTGCGGCTCTGCTACCGCCCCCGCATGGGCACGGTCGCGCAGACCGGCGACGAGATCGACGCCTTGCTCGAGGCGACGCGACCGCCGGTCGAGCTGTCGCTCGACACCGGCCACGCGGTTTGGGGAGGCTCGGATCCCGCCGCCCTGGCGCGCGTTTATCGCGAGCGCATCGGCCACGTCCATTGCCAGGACGTGCGCGAAGCGAAGATGCGCGAAGCGAACGCGAAGGACCTGAGCTTTCTCGACGCGGTCGTCGGCCTCGGCGACGCGCTCGGCGTCTACGCCGCCCCCGGCGACGGCATGGTCGATTTCGCCGCCGTGTTCCGGGAGCTCAACGGCTATTCCGGCTGGATCGTCCTCGAAGCCGAGCAGGACCCGAAGAAGGCGCCGGCGCTGCCCTGCGCCGCGCGCGGCGTCGCCCATCTAAGGGAGGCGCTACGCCAAGCCGGACTCGCCTGAGGCCTCAGCGCGCCTCGCGCCCGCACGCCTCGACCACGCTTCTGAGCCGCTCGCGCGCCTCGCCCGCGTTCTCGCCCGGCGCGAGGCCGAGCGCGAGGCCCGCCGCTTCGGCGCGATCGGCGACGCAGAGGCACGCCTTGGCGCAGCGCTCGGCGTCGCCTCCGTTTGCGACGCAAGCAGGCGGGCAGGCGGAAAGATAGGCGTCGCGGGCCTGGCGCTCCGCGACGCCCGTCAGGTCAGCCGCCGCGAAGGCGAGCCCGAACAAAATCGGCTGGTGGAGGAGGTAGATCGCCAGGCTGTGGCGGCCGGCGAAGGCGAGCGCGCGGCCGATGAGCGACGCCGGCCGCCAGCGCGCGGCGGCCGACGCCGTGAGCCGCGGCATGAGCGCGCGCGCGAGCGCCAGGCCGACGAAAGCGACGCCCGCCCAGGGCAGCAGCGGTCGCCAGTCGAGGGTGCGCGGCGGCGTGGTTCCCAGCCCCAGCCATACCAGCGCCGGCGAATTGAACGCGGCGGCGGCGGCGAAGAAATACGGCGCCGCGAGCGCGGCCGCGCCGGCCGCCAGCGCCGCCCAGACCGGCGCGCCGACGAACGGCGCGGCGATAAGGCTCGCCGCGGCGATGCAGTGGAGGACGCCGAAATAGACCGGTTCGTCGCGGTCGAGGAAGAAGGTCGCGATCGTCACCAGCGCCGCCGCCGCGACGATCCGCGCCAGGCGGCGCGCGAAGGCCTTCGCCCGCAGGCCCTCAGGATGGGCGAGCGCGAGCGACGCGCCGACCAGCGCCAGGAACGAGCCCGCCACCAGGTCGGCGAGCAGGCGCATCGGCGCAGAGAACGGCAAGCCGGCGCCGACGAAGCCGAAATGGGCTAGGTCCCAGATCGAATGGTAGGCGCCCATGCCGATGAGCGCCAACCCGCGCGCGACGTCGACCGCCGCGACGCGCCCGACCCTCGCTGGTCCATTGGAGGGAAGCTCGTCGCTCATCGCCTCGCCCGCTCGCCCGCCGCCTTATAGCCGATCGCGGCGCGCGCGCGAGCGGGGCCAAAATCGCGCGCGAGCTTGACCCGGCGCAACGAAGGAAGGACGCCAAGGGTGCGACAACGCGCCGCAGATCGAGTCCGTCAACGGAGCGGATCATGTTGAATAGACGCGATTTATTCCTCGCGGCGGGCGCCGCGACGGTTCTGACGACGCTTCCCGCAGCGGCCGAAGAGGCGGCGGGCCTGCCGCGCCGCGCGGTCGACCTCGCAGCGCCGCCGTTCATCCACCCCCACGAGCAGGCGACCGATCGCGGCCCCGAGGTGGTTCAGTTCAAGCTGACGGTGATCGAGAAGGAGATCGTCATCGACGACGACGGGACCAAGCTGCACGCCTTCACCTACAACGGCTCGATCCCTGCGCCGATGATGGTGGTCCACGAGGGCGACTATCTCGAGCTGACGCTGGTCAATCCGGCGACCAATTCGTTCGACCACAACATCGACTTTCACGCTTCGACCGGCGCGCTGGGCGGCGGCGAGCTGACGCACGTCAATCCCGGCGAAGAGGTCGTCCTGCGCTTCAAGGCGACGCGGCCCGGCGTCTTCATCTACCATTGCGCGCCGGAAGGGCCGATGATTCCTTGGCACGTCGTCTCCGGCATGAACGGCGCCGTCATGGTGCTGCCGCGCGGCGGATTGACCGATGGCGACGGCAAGCCGCTCCGCTACGACCGCGCCTACTACATCGGCGAGCAGGACTTCTACATCCCGCGCGACGCCAGCGGCGCCTACAAGACCTACGCCTCCGCCGCCGACTCGTTCGTCGACACCATGGCGGCGATGCGGACGCTGACGCCGACGCATGTGGTGTTCAACGGCCGCGTCGACGCGCTGACCGGCAAGAACGCGCTGCCAGCCAAGGTCGGCGAGAACGTGCTGATCGTCCACAGCCAGGCGATGCGGGACACGCGACCGCACCTGATCGGCGGCCACGGCGACTACGTCTGGCTGATGGGCAAGTTCAACAACCCGCCGATGAAGGACCTCGAGACCTGGTTCGCGCCCGGCGGCTCGGCCGTCGCGGCGCTCTACCGCTTCCGCCAGCCCGGCGTCTACGCCTACCTCAATCACAACCTGATCGAGGCGGTGCTGCTCGGCGCGACCGCGCATTTCCGCGTCGAGGGGACTTGGAACGACGACCTGATGACCCAGGTCCGGCGGCCGGGGCCGATCGAGTAGACGCGGCGATCGGCGCTTTCTTTCGAGGAAAGGCGAAACGATGCGCGCTTCGGCCCTTGCTCTCGTCGTCGCCGTGGGTGCGGCTTCCCTCGGGCTCGCCGGCGTCGCCCTGCCGCGCGACGAGCGGGCGGCGGGGTTCGACATCGCCGTCGTGACGCTGCCGGCGGGCGCGTTCGACTATCGGCTCGCCGGCGATTTCGAGCGTAGCGGGCTGCCGACCAACGGGCCGCTCGTCCGCGTCGCGATCGAGGAGCCGTTCGACATCATGACGCATGAAGTGAGCCAGCAAGACTACGCGCGCTGCGTCGCCGACGCGGCGTGCCCGAAGCTCTCCGGCGCCGCCGAGACGGCGGCGAACCTGCCGGTTGTCGGCCTGAGCTGGCGCGACGCGACCGCCTACGCCGCCTGGCTGTCGCGCCGCGCCGGCGAGGACTGGCGCCTGCCGACCGACGTCGAATGGGCCTACGCGGCGGGCGAGCGCTTTCGCGACGACCCGATCGCCGAGAGCGCGGGCGACGATTACGCCAAACGCTGGCTCGAACGCTTCGATCAGGATTCGGCGCGCGCCGACCTGCCCAAGGCGCCGCAGCCTTTCGGCCGCTTCGGCGCCAACAGCAAGGGCGTCGTCGACCTCGCCGGCAACGTCTGGGAATGGACCGACGCGTGCTACGAGCGGCGCTCGCTCGACGCGGCGGGCGCGCCGACGGGCCCGGTCACGCGCAACTGCGGCGTGCGCGTGATCGAGGGCGGCCATCGCATGGCGATGAGCGACTTCATCCGCGACGGGCTGACCGGCGGCTGCTCGGTCGGCCAGCCGCCGACCAATCTCGGCGTCCGCCTCGTGCGCCATCGCTTAAGCGCATGGCGGCGCGCGCTCGGCGTCGTCGGCGAGACGCTCGCGCTCCTCTAGGACCCCTCCCCCTCGCTTTCGGCGATCGCCGCCAGGCGGTCGTCGCGGCGCACCACGACGCGCCGCCGCCGGCTGGCGACGACGCCTTCCTCCTCCCAGGCGCTGAGGATGCGGCTGACGGTGAACAAGGTCGTCCCGGTCATTTCGGCGAGATCCTGCCGGGTGAGAGGAAAAACGATCTCGACGCCGCCCTCGACCGCGCGGCCGGACTGCCGCGCAAGCCCGAGCAGCGCGCGCGCGACGCGGCGCTCGACCGAATCGGTCGACATGGCGATGACGCGCGCGTTGGCGTCGGCGAGCCGGTCGCCCACCGCCTTGAGCACGCCGGCCGACAACGCCGGAAATCTCGCCGCCAGCTCGGGCCATCGGGTCGACGGCCAGACGATGGCGACGCTGTCGACGATCGCCTTCGCCGTCGCGGGATAGGCGTCCTGGCGCATCGGCGCGGCGATGCCGAACAGCTCGCCTGGATCGATGTAGCGGATGACCGCCTGATGGCCGTCCGGCGTGACCTTCACCGCCTGAACGTGCCCGTCGAGCAGCAGATAAAACGAAGTCGCCGGCGCGCCCTCAGCGAACACGGTTGCGCCCTTGGCGAAGCGCGCCGCGCGCGCCGGCGCGAGCAGCGCGTCGAGGTCGGCGGCCGGCCAGTCGGCGAATGCCGCGAAGCCGGCGAGCACGGAGCGGTCGAGGCGGCTCATCCGATCATCCCCCGGGGCGCGGCGCGGCGATCGTCGCCTGAGCTTGACGGCGCGCAACGTTCGCGCCCGGCGGCCCATGCGATCGCTTCGCTCAGCGCCCCTCTTCTTAAGGCAAGTCGCAGGGCGGCGCAGCCCGGCCTTGCGCGCGGCGCGGCGGCGGGCTTTCGCCTTTCGTCCGCCGCCTGAAGGAGACGCGCCGATGGTCGTCACGCCCCGCCCGCAGCCCTACGCCGGACCGGCGCTGTTCTCTTGCGGCTTCCGGCCGTTCTTTCTCTTCGGCGCGCTGTTCGCCGCGCTCGCCGTTCTTGCTTGGCTGCCCGCCTATTTCGGCGAATGGACGTTGCCGACGGCGATCGCCGAACGCGATTGGCATGCCCACGAGATGATCTACGGCTACGGCTCGGCGACCATCGTCGGCTTCCTGCTGACGGCGATTCCCAACTGGACCGGCCGCCTGCCGCTCAACGGCCGGCCGTTGACGGCGCTGGTCGCGCTGTGGCTCGCCGGCCGCCTCGCCATGGCGCTGTCGCTGTTCGTCGGCGCGATTCCCGCCGCCGCGCTCGACCTCGCCTTCCTCGCCGTGGTGATCGGCTTCGTCGTCCGCGAGCTCGGCGGCGGCGGCCAGAGCCACAACCGCAAGATCGCCGTCGCCCTCGCCGTCTTCTGGCTCGGCGACCTCGTCTTTCAGGTGGAGGCGATCGCCTTCGGCGCGGCGGACTACGGAATCCGCATCGGCCTCGCCGCGCTGCTCCTCCTGGTGATGCTGATCGGCGGGCGCATCGTCCCCAGCTTCACCCGCAACTGGCTCGCGCGCGTGAACCCCGGGCCCTTGCCGACGCCGCCCGACCGCTGGGACGTCGCCGCGATGGTCGTCGCCGGCCTCGCGCTAGCGGCGTGGATCGTCGCGCCGCAGACGCAGCCGGTCGGCGTCGCGCTCGCCGCCGCGGGCCTAACGCAGGCGGCGCGGCTCGCACGCTGGCGCGGCTGGCGCGCCTGGCGCGACCGGCTGGTGCTGGTTCTGCACGTCGCCTACGCCTTCATCCCCGTCGGCTTCTTTCTCACCGCCCTTTCGGCCTTCCATCTCGCGCCGATCTCGGCGGGCGAGCACGCCTGGGCGATCGGCGTCATCGGCGGCATGACGATGGCGGTGATGTTGCGCGCCAGCCTCGGCCACACCGGCCGGCCGCTCGCCGCGAGCCGCGCCGTGCAGGCGATTTATGCGCTGATTTTCGTGGCGGCGATCGCTCGCATTGGCGCGGCGCTGTCGAGCGCATGGTGGTTCGTCGGCCTGCATGTCGCCGCCCTCGCCTGGGCGGCGGCGTTCGCCGGCTTCGCGCTTCTCTACTGGCGCGTGCTGGTCGGACCGCCGAAGGCGAGGTGAAGCGGGATCAAGGCGACGCCTCGCCCAATCCCCGCCTGGCGACGCTCGCGGCGTCGGTGTTATCGAAAATCCAATCGAGGTACGCCGAAGACCCCTGCAAGATGGGCAAGCAAATGATCTCGGGCGTGACGTAGGAATGCATCTCCCGGATCGCCGCCTCGACCTGCGGATAGAGTTCCGCCCGCGTCTTGGCCAACAGCAGGATTTCCGCGTCCTCCCTGATCTCGCCGTCCCAGAAGTAACGGCTCGTCGCCGGGAAGCTCTGGACGCACGCCGCGAGCCTTCGTTCGACGAGCCGGTTCGCTATGGCTCTCGCTTCGTCGGCGCCGCCGGCTGTCGTCAGCACGGTCACGCACTTTCTCGAGTCCGCGTCTGCGTCCATGCGCCGACCTTGCCGCGCAAGCGGCCCGGATTCAAGACGGCGCCGAGGGCGAGCGCGCGATTCGCGCCCGCTCCGTCGCCCGCGCTGGTCCGACGTCCGCAGTTCAACTAACATTCCCGATGCGCCGCATTGCAGCGGCGGGCCGCGAGGAAGGCGGCGACGAAGGAACGAGTTCCGTGGCGGAGGTTTACGAGATCAAGTTCCCGGTGCGGCCGGGCGACATCGACCAACTCGAGCACGTGAACAATGTCGCCTACCTGCGATGGGTGCAGGACGTGGCCGTGGCGCACTGGACGGCCCGCGCGACCAAGCAATGCCAGGACGAACTGTTGTGGGTCGTGCTGCGCCACGAGATCGACTACAAACAGTCGGCTCGGCTCGGCGACGAAATCCGGGCCCTCACCTGGGTGGGCGCCGCGACGCGCGTGCGATTCGATCGCTTCACCGAACTGCGCCGCGCCGCGGATGACGTCCTGCTCGCCAAAGCGAGGTCGGTGTGGTGCCCGATCAATGCGCAGACGCGGCGCCCGGCGGGAGTGAGCGCGGACCTGCTCGAACTGTTTTCGTCACCCTGCGCCGAGAAGACCAAGTGACGCGGCGGCGAGGATTCGCGCCGGCCGCTCTGCGCCGCCCCCGCGAAGCGGCTCGGCTGGAGCGTCGTTTTCGCTGCGGCTGATCCCGCTTCGACCGCCGCGGCGCGCCCCCGACATCGACCGCCGACGGCTCCGCTCGCCGCCCCCATTGGACCTGACGCGGGCGCGCGAGGACCGCTTCCGACTTGCGGCGCTCGTTCGCCAGCGTCGAACCCCTCCTCGTCGCGCGGCTGCGCCTCAGAATTGACCGCCGCGAGACGGCGGAGACGCCCGTCTGCGGCGCGGCGATCGCCGGCGGAACGCCGCTGAAGCGGCTCGCCCCGACTCTGCGCAGTCAAGGCTCGCAAACTCACAAATGTGCAATCGCCTCACTATGTTGCATCGCAGCGACGAAATTTCTTGATTCCAAGGCCATTTCGCCGTAGCCGTAGTTCTGCAGATGTGAGACAGAATCACATTTGTGATGACGGAGGAACGCAATGCTTACTCGGAGGGGTGCGCTGCTGGTTGGCGTGGCAGCGATCGCACTCGGTATGGTCGGCGGCGCCGCCAGCGCCCAAGCGAAGGGGCTGAAATTCGGCTTCAGCCAGGTGACCTTGCAGTCGCCGTTCTATGTGCAACTGCGCGACGGCGCGGTCGCCGCGGCCAAGGCCGCCGGCGACGAGCTCATCTTCCTCGACGCCAATGGCGACGTGAACAAGCAGAACAACGACATTCAGGACCTGATCACCCAGAAGGTCGACGTCCTGATCATCAATCCCGTCAACGCCGACGCGGTCGCTCCCTCGCTCGAAGCCGCCGAAAAGGCCAAGATCCCGGTCATCACCGTTGACCGCTCGGTCAAGGAGAGGTTCACGGCTCACATCGGCCGCGACAACGTCAAGATGGGCAACATCGTCGGCGAGGCCGTCGTCGCCGCCCTCAAGGCGGCCGGAAAGACCAAGGCCAAGATCATCGAGATCCAGGGCGACGCCGGCGGCTCGGTGATGATGGATCGCCGCGACGGCTTCCACGCCGCGCTCAAGGACTCAGGCCACATCATCGTTGAAGGGCCTTACGCCGAGTATATCCGCGCCAACGCGGTCACGGCGATGCAGGATCTCTTGCAGGCCAACCCCGACGTCGCGGTCGTCTACGCTCATAACGACGACATGGCGATGGGCGCTCTCCAGGTTCTCCGCGAAGCGGGCCGCAAGGACGTGATGGTCGCCGGCGTCGATGGCCTCTCCGAGGCGCTCGACGTCATGGTCTCCGGCGGCAATTATGTGGCGACCGCGCTTAACGACCCGCAGTACCTCGGCGACGTCACCATCCAGGTCGCGACCGCCATCAAAGCGGGCAAGAAAGTGCCCTCGTTCGTCGACGCCGGCACGGCCGTCGTCACCAAGGATAACGTCAGCAAGTTCAAGCACACCGCGTTGTTCGCGGAATACCGCCCCAACGTGCTCGGAAACTGACGGAAGGCGAAACGGCTTCGCTCAGCATCCCGCCCGCGGGCGAACTGGGCGAAGCTCCTCGGGACCCGCCCCGGCTTGGAACGGTCCAGCCGGCTCCGCAAGAGCGCAGGTTCCGCCAACGACGCGGTCTCGATCGTGACTTCGACGGACCGCAAGAGCGGTCGGCGCTGCGCTCTTTTAGCCGCGCCGGTCCCTTCTCTCCTCTGACGAAGACTTAAAACGATAGGTGATCCCATGCGCGCGGCCGTCCTTTATTCTCCTGGCGACATCCGGCTTGAGGAAGTTGAAAAACCGAAAGCCGGTCGCGGCGAAGTGTTGCTGAAGGTGGCGGCGGTCGGCGTCTGCGGGTCGGACATTCCGCGCTTGCTGATCAAGGGCGCGCACAAGATGCCGCTGATCTGCGGTCACGAGTTCTCCGGCCACATCGTCGAGATCGGCGAGGGCGTCGAAGGCTTCGCGATGGGCGAGCTCGTCGCCGTGCCGCCGATGCTGCCTTGCGGCCGCTGCGACCAGTGCCAACGCGGCCAGTATTCGCGCTGCCGCGACTACGACTATTTCGGCAGCCGGCGCGACGGCGCTTACGCCGAGTATGTCGCCGTGCCCGTTTCCAACCTGCTGAAGACGCCTGAAGGCGTCGACCCGACCGCCGTCGCGATGACCGATCCGGCTTCGATCGCGCTGCACGCGCTTTGGAAGGCGGGCGGCGTGACCATGGGCGCGCGCGGCGGCGTCGTCGGCTGCGGTCCGATCGGCCTGTTCGCCATCCAGTGGATGCGCCTGATGGGCGCCCGCGAAGTCGTCGCCCTCGACCTTTCCGAGCCGAAGCTCGAGCTCGCTCGCGCCGCAGGAGCGACGCACGCGATGCTTTCGACCGATCCCGCCGCGGCCGACTTGCCGTGCGACGTGATCGTCGAGGCCGCCGGCTTCCCCGCCTCGGTCAATAGCGCCATCCGCCTCGGCGGCGCGGGCGCGCACGTCGTGTTCGTCGGTATCCCCGTCGGCGACATCAACCTCGATCGAAACAGCTTCCAGCACTTCCTGCGCCAAGAGATATCCATGCACGGATCGTGGAACTCGTTCGGCGCTCCCTTCCCGGGGGACGAATGGACGGTGACGCTGGACAAGCTCGCTTCCGGCGATCTGAAATGGGCTTTCATGGTCAGCCACGATCTCGACCTCGCCGAGCTGCCCGCCACTTTCCAACGATTCAAGGATCGCGGCTTCCATTACTCGAAGGTGATGTTCCGACCCTGAGGCGCCCGGCCTCGACAACGCGGAGGGTCATCAGCCATGTCACTTCTCCTTGCGCTCGATTTCGGCACCGGCGGCGTTCGGGCTGGCGTCTTCGACGCCGACGCCCGCGCGTTGCGCGGTCAGGCGGACGCGCCTTACCCAACGACCCACCCGCGGCCCGGATGGGCCGAGCAGAGCCCGGAAGACTGGTGGCGCGCGGCGGTCCGCGCAGTGCGCGCGGCGACCGCCGCCGCCGGCAGCCGAGCGATCGCCGGCGTCTCGATCGCCGCCACATCCTCGACCGTGGTGGCGGCGACCCGCGCCGGCGCGCCGCTGCGACCGGCGATCCTGTGGATGGACTGCCGCGCCGCGCGCGAGTCGGCGATCACCGAGAAGGTCAGTCACCCGGTCCTCGCTTACAGCGGCGGCGGCGATGCGGTCGAGTGGCTCGTGCCGAAGGCGATGTGGCTCGCCGCGAACGAGCCCGATGTCTACCGGAACGCTGACGTGATTTGTGAAGCGATCGACTTCATGAATTTCCGGCTGACGGGACGATGGCTTGGGTCGCGCCTGAACGCGACCTGCAAATGGAACTACGATCCGCTGCGGCGGCGCTTCGCCCCGGATCTGTTCGAGGCCTTCGGCGTCCCCGACCTGATCGACAAGCTGCCGCTCGAGATCGTCGGCGTCGGCGACGCGATCGCGCCGATGTCCGCGGCGGCGGCCGAGGAGCTCGGCCTCGAAACGCGGCCGCTGCTGGCCCAGGGCGGCATCGACGCGCATATCGGCATGCTCGGCGCGGGGACCGTGGCGCCGGGCGGCCTGATGATGATCGGCGGCACCTCGAACGTCCACCTCGCCCATGCCTCAAGCCGGCCGGAAGCGCCGGGCGCCTGGGGTCCCTATCCCGACGCGCTGGTCGACGGCCTGTGGCTGGTCGAAGGCGGCCAAGTCTCGGCCGGCTCGATCCTCACTTGGCTGTCCGATCGCATCTTCGGTCTCGACGCGGCGGGCTTCGCCGCGTTGCTGCGCGAAGCCGAGGCCCGGCCGGTCGGCGCCGGCGGCCTCATCATCCTCGACTATTGGATGGGCAACCGCACGCCCTATCGCGATCCGAACCTGCGCGGCGCCATTCTCGGCCTTTCGCTCTGGCACGATCGCGCGGCGATCTATCGCGCGGCGGTCGAAGCGGTCGCGCTCGGATCGCTGGCGGTCGTCGACAGCCTGAAGGGCGCAGGCATGACGACCAGCCGCTTCGTGCTCGCCGGCGGCATCTGCAAGAATCCGCTGTGGTTGAAGGCGACCATCGACGCGCTCGGCCTGCCGGCGCGCGTCGCGGGCGACGAGAATCTCTCGCTGCGCGGCGCCGCCGCCAGCGCCGCCGCCGCGCTCGGCCTGTTTCCCGGCTTGGTGGAAGCGGCGGACGCTTTCGCGGCGCCGACCCAATTGCGCGAGCCCGACCCCGCCGCGCACGGGCTCTACCGCGACCTGTTCGAGATCTATCGCGACGCGACGACCGCCACCGGGCCCGTATCCCACCGCTTGGCGAATTCAGCCCGAGAGACGGCGCGATGAGCAAGCCCGCCCCGGCCGCCGCGGTTCGCCTGCCTTCCGACGAATCGCGCGAGCAGTTGATGCTGCAAGTCGCTAAGCTCTATTACGACCTCGATAAGACCCAGAGTGAGATCGCCGCCGAAGTCGGTCTCACGCGATGGCAGGTGAGCCGGCTTATGCGCGAAGCGCGCGACATCGGCGTCGTGCGCATCGAGATTGTGCCGCGCTCGCAACGCCGGCCCGACGTGGAAGTCGAGCTCCAGCGCGCCTTCGGCCTGCGCGAGGCGATCATCGTGCCGGGCGGCCCCTCGCACGACGAAAGCATCTTGCTCGAAAGCGTCGCCCAAGCGGCCGGGCAGTATCTCGCCAGCATCAGTCCTCGGGTCGAGCTGATCGGCGTCTCCTGGGGCCGGACGATGGCCGCCGTGGCCCGCTGGCTGCCGCCGGCGTGGAACGACGGCGTACATGTCGTGCTGGTCAACGGCGCCACCAACTTCCACTCGCCATCGCACCAAGCCAACGCCGTCGCCGAACGTTTCGCCCAGGCGGGCAACGGCCGCGCCACGTTACTGCCTGTGCCGGCGATCGTCGGCAAACAGAGCACGCGCGAGGCGCTCGAACAGGATCCCGTAATCGCCGACGTCTTGGCGCTGGCCGAGGCGGCGCCGGTCGTCTGCTTCAGCCTCGGCGCGCTGTCGACCGATTCGGTGCTGGTGGAATCGGGCTATATCGGGCCGGCCAAGATCGACGCGCTACGCGCCCGCGGCGCAATCGGCGACATTCTCGGCCATTTCATCGACGCCCGTGGCGGCATCGCCGATCCCGAACTCGACGCCAGGACGCTCGGCCTGCGTCCGGAGCACCTTCCGAACAGGGAACGGGCGATCGCCATCACCACCGGGCGCGCGAAGCACCCGGTGGTGATGGCGTGCTTGCGCGCCGGCTACATCAATGTGCTCATCACCGATGAGGCCACCGCCCGCTATTGCCTGGAGCATAGCGATGACCGCTGACGTTCTCACTGTCCGCAACGCCACCAAGATCTTCCCGCCGAACGTCGTCGCGCTCGAACACGCGTCGCTCTCGGTCAAGCCCGCCGAGGTTCATTGCCTGCTCGGCGCCAACGGCGCCGGCAAGTCGACGCTGCTCAAGATCATCAACGGCGCTTTCCGCCCAACCGGCGGCGAGATCCTGCTGAACGGCCGGCAGGTGCGCATGCGTTCGCCCCACGAAGGCGCCGCGGCCGGCATCTCGATGATCTACCAGGAGCTCGACCTGGTGCCGCAATTGACGGTCGAACAGAACCTGTTCCTTGGACACACGCCGCGCCACTTTGGCGTCATCGATCGCCGCGCCCGTCGCCGTCGCGCCGAGGAGGCTCTGGGGCGAGTCGGCGCCCACTTTCCCGTCGACGCCCGCATCGAAACGCTGTCGGTCGCCAATCAGCAGCTCACGGCGATCGCGCGATCGCTCACCATGGACGCCAAGATCATCATCATGGACGAGCCCTCCGCGGCGCTCAGCGAACGCGAGCTCGCCAACGTGTTCCGCGTGATCCGCGAGCTGGTGCGCCAGGGCGTCGCCATCCTCTACGTGAGCCACAGGTTGAAGGAGATCCACGAGATCGGCGACCGCGTGACGGTGCTGCGCGGCGGCCATACCGTCGCGACCTTCGATGTCCGCGACACGTCGGAGGAGACGCTGGTCGAAGCCGTCGTCGGCCAGAACCGCTCGCTTGTCGAACGCGGCGCGCGCCGCGCTCTCGCCGGCGACGTCGCGCTCAAGGTCAAGCGGCTCGTCGGTCCGTTCAGCGTGGACGTTCGCGACCTCACGGTGCGCTGGGGCGAGATCGTCGGCTTGTCCGGCCTCAACGGCTCTGGCCGCACCACCTTCCTCAAGGCGTTGTTCGGCGACGTTCCCTTCTCCGGCGAGGTCGAGTTCGACGGCCGCCCGTTGAAGCCCCGCCGCCCGGCCGACGCCATCGCCCAAGGCGTCGGCCTCGTGCCGGAAAACCGCAAGACCGAGGGACTGATCCTCGACGCCGCGATCTACCGCAACGCCGTGCTGCCGTCGCTCCGGCGCCGGCGCCTGTTGAACCATCGGGCCGAACAAGGCCGCGCTGAGCCGGTGCTGAAGAGCCTGTCGACCCAGTACACCGACCTCGACCGGCCGGTCCGCACCTTGTCGGGCGGCAACCAGCAGAAGATCGTTCTGGCCAAGTGGCTCATCGACGGCAGCCGTCTACTGCTGCTCGACGAGCCGAGCCGCGGCCTCGACGTCGGCGCCAAGGCCGATCTCTATGGGCTGGTGCGCCGTCTCGCCGACCAAGGCGCGGCGGTGATCGTCGCCTCGAGCGAGCTCGAAGAGCTCTACGCCGCCTGCGACAGCATCTGGGTCTTCTACGAAGGCCGCAATGTCCGGCGCTTTGACCCGACGACGAGCGCGCGGGACGACATTCTCAAAGCTACAATACTGGGAGAGAGGGCATGACAATGGCTTCCAGCGAAATCCCGGTCCAGTCGGGCGTGCCGCCGAAGGAACGGCGCAACCCGGCCTGGGGGATGTTCGACCTGCTGGTCCGCTATAACTTTATCGCGATCTTCTTTCTGGTCGTCGGCATCGCCACCGCTCTGTCGGACAACTTTCTGACCACTGTCAACATCTCGAACCTGTTCCAGCAAGCTGCAGTCGTTGGCGTGGCCGCCGTCGGCATGACGTTCGTGATCCTGACCGCCAACATCGATCTGTCGGTCGGCAGCACGGTGGCGCTGAGCGGCATGGTCGTCGCGGTTCTGCTCCGCCGCGATTTCGATCCTGTCGCAGCGGTCGCCGCCACGCTCGCGATTGGCGCGTTCGCCGGAGCGACGATGGGCGCGATCACCGCTTTCGCCAAAGTGCCGAGCTTCATCATCACGCTCGCCGGCCTCGTGTCGTTGCGCGGCGTCACTTATCTGATCTCGGAAGGCACGCCGATCGGCAACCTGCCCAAGTCCTTCTCGGTCATCGGCTCGACTATGGTGCCCATCTTGCCGGGCTGGGACTTCCCGTTGATGGGCCTCATCTTCATCGCCTCCTGCGTCGTCGCCGGCTTGGCGCTGAGATTCACGGTGTTCGGCGAGCACGTCTACGCCACCGGCGGCAACATCGACGCGGCGCGGCTGTCGGGATTGCCGACCAGCTTGGTGACGACGGCCGTCTTCGCGGTGTCGGGTTTCATGGCCGCGGCCGGCGGCGTCATGCTGACCTCGCGACTGCGCATCGGGCAGCCGACCGCGGCGCAGGGCCTCGAACTCGACGCCATCGCCGCGGTGGTGCTGGGCGGCACCAGCCTGTTCGGCGGCCGCGGCGGCGTGCTCGGCACCTTCTTCGCCGTGATGCTGCTGCAGGTGCTGCGCAACATCTTCAACCTGCTCGGTCTCGGCTCGTTCTACCAAATGACGGTGACCGGCGTGATCATCATCGCCGCCATTCTCCTCAACCGTCTGATCGACAACCGCATGGGGCGCGAATAATGCCAAACGAAGCACACACAGGTCGCGAAGAGCGCCAGGGAAGCTCGATGAGCGTCGGCACGAACATTCCGACCGATCTCGCCCGCGTCATCGACCATACGATCCTCAAGGCGAACGCCGGCCGGAACGAGGTGCTCAAGCTATGCGCTGAGGCGCGCGAGCATCATTTCTTTTCCGTCTGCGTCAACCCGCGATGGATTCCCACCGTAGCGGCGGCGCTCGCCGGCTCGGACGCTGTCGCCTGTTCGGTGATCGGCTTCCCCCTCGGCGCTATTCCGACCCCCCTCAAGGCGGGCGAGGCCGCCTGGGTGGTGGAGGCCGGGGCCCGCGAAGTCGACATGGTGATCGACATCGGCGGACTGAAGGACCGGCAGTTGGATACGGTCCGCGCCGACATCGCCGCCGTCAAGAAGGCCTGCGGCTCGGCGCTGCTCAAGGTGATCATCGAGGCCTGCCTGCTCACCGACGAGGAAAAGGTCATCGCCTGCCGTCTGTCGGCCGAGGCAGGCGCGGATTACGTCAAGACGTCGACCGGCTTTTCGACCGCCGGCGCCACCGTCGCCGACGTGGCGCTGATGCGTCAGACCGTCGGCGAGGCGCTCGGCGTCAAGGCGGCCGGCGGCATCCGCACCCGCGAAGACGCGCTGAAGATGCTCGCCGCCGGCGCGTCGCGCATCGGCGCCAGCGCCAGCCTGGCGATCATCGCGTGTTGAAGCGCCGTCGGTAAAGCGACCAAGGCGCCCGCAGGCGCGGCGGATCAAGCGACGAAGCGGTCGCGCCGCGAGGGAATGCCGATCGACGGCGAGCGTTCGGGCGACGGCGCGGGGTCGGCCGGCGCGCCGTCCGTGTCTTCGCCCCAGACGACGACGCGATTGCGACCAGCGGCCTTCGCGCGATAGAGCGCGACGTCGGCGGCGCGAACCAGTTCGCCAAGTTCGAGGCCAGCCTCGGGCATGACGGCCACGCCGGCGGAGAAGGCGATCCTCACCTCGGACGCCGAAGGAATCCGCAATTCCGCGAGACGAGCGCGCCAGTCCGCGCAACGCGCCCGGACCTCGGACGCCGAAGCGTCGGGCAAGAAGACGAGAAACTCCTCGCCGCCGTAACGGAACGCGCGTTCCCCCGCTCGCGCGCCCTGTCGCAGCGCGTCGGCGAAGAGTCTCAGCGCCTCGTCGCCAACCGGGTGGCCGTGTTGGTCGTTGACCGCCTTGAAATGGTCGAGATCGAGCAGCGCGAGCGCCGCCGTCCGCGCTTCGACCCAAGCGGCGGCGAGAAGATCCGGCAGAACGCTTTGCGCCGCGCGTCGATTGCGGAGACCGGTGAGGGGATCGTGTTCGGCCTGGTAAAGCAGGCGCCGCTCCAGCGCTTGGTTCTGCTTGAGCCGTCGCTGCAGCTCGGCGCTGTTGGCGATCAGCTCCTCGCGAGCTTTGCGGCTCTCGGTGACGTCGCGCAGAACCAGCAAGCAGCCGCCGTCGCCCCGGCCGGTGAGCGGGTGGCGGATCGCTTCATAGCTCCTGCCGTTCGCCGCTAACGAAATCTCGAAGCGGTCGGAGGCGTTCGTCGTCGGTCGGGGACGCAGGTTTGCGATCAGCTCCGCCGGTCCGGCGATCTTTGCTCCGACCGGTTCCGTCGCCATCCCCGGCAGAGCCCGCGCGGCCGAATTGAGCTCGAGAATCCAACCGGCGCCGTCGATGGCGATGACCGGGTCCGGAATCGCCTCGAACAGGATCTCGCCGGCGATCGGCGCCACGGCGAAGAGCCTTTCGCGGCCGAAGACGAAAGCGAGGATCGCGCCGGTGGCGAGAAAGCCGAACGGTTCCGGGTCGACCCCGTAGATGGTGAAACCGGTCGCGAGCCCCAGGGCGTTGAAGACCCAGGGAACCAGGATCGAGCCGAACAGGCCGATGAACTGGCGGCGGTGGATGCGCGGCGCTTTGCGCGCCGCCCACAAAGAAACGAGCACGCCCGACGCCAACGCCATGTAGATGGCGGCGATGATCGCCCAGAACAGCCACCCGTGATGGTAGATCACCTTCAAGCCGTAGCTCGCCTCGACGAAGTCGAAGCGCGCATAGATGGCGTGGTGGAGGTCGTTGGTCAGCGCGGCGACGGTCGCGCCGGCGGCGAAAAGCGCCACCGCGCCGAGGGCGGCGCGGCTCTCTCGCGCGCGTCCGGAAACGTAGGCGTGGATGCTCAGGCCCCAGTAGAGCGGCGCCGACGTGTTGCCGAGCCAAGCGATCTCGGAAGCGAGGATCTTGGCGTCGGCGCCAGGCGAGACGATCTGCGCCATGGTGGTGCAAGCCCACCAGAGGGTTCCGAGCAGCGCGAACCCGAACGCCGTTCGACCGGGAACATTCTCGCTGCGACGGATGCACTGCACCGACCAGCCGGTCGCCAAAAGCGACAGGATCAGGAGAAGGACCGCGACGACAACCACACCCGGCTCCAAACGCTCGATCGGCGAGAGCCGCAGAATGGGACGAAGCCCTTACGCAACCATTGACGAACGACTCTGAAGCGAGGGAAAGCGGCGCGGACGCGCCCGCTTTTCGCCATCCTGCGACATTTCGCCGAGCCGCCGGGCGAACGCGCTGGCGCGCCCGCCCGCCAACCCGTCGACAATCGGGTCAGGCGTCGTTCGACGCCGCCATTCGCTGCATGACGGGCGCGGACGGCGTCAACGTTCCGTCATGATCGCGCCCGCCATCGGCGTTCAACCCCTTGACCGCCGCCGCGAGCTCCTCGAGCTTGCGCTCCAGACGGTCGAAACGGGCGCGCTCTTCGCGCACGTGGTCGCGGTCGAGCTCCTCTTTCAGCGCCGCGACGATGACGGCGATGAACATGTTGAGCAGACCGAAGCTCGCCACCACGATGAAGGCCGCGAACAGCAGCACCGCCCCGGGCAAAGGGGCGAATACAATCTCGTTCTCCAGGCCCGAGCCGAGGCTCACCATGACCGAGAAGAGATGGGCGGCCGAGCGCGCGAGCGTGCCGTAGCGCGCTGGGTCGATGTCGCGGAACAGGTTGGTCGCGATGACGACGAAACTGTAGAACACGACCGCGAGGACGAGGAACGCGGCGGTCATGTCGCGCAGCGCCTTGAGCAGCGCATCGACCGTCGCCCGCCCGTGGGGCAGGAAGGAGATGAGCCGCAGCACGCGCACCACCCTGAGCACGCGGAACGTCGAGAGGAAGCCGACGTTCGGCGCGATCGAGGCCAGCGTGACGGCGATGTCGAACAGGTCCCAGCCGCTGGAGAGAACCTTGCGGCGCTTGACGGCGACGCAAAGCGCGACGTCGATCACCAGCAGCGCCAGCAGCGCCTTGTCCGCGCGCTCGAGTCCCACGGCCAGCGCCGAACCTTGCGGCGCTTCGACGACGGCCCCCAGAACGAGCGCGTTGGCGAGGATCGCCGCCCCGATGGCGACGCGCCAGGCGCGCGAGGCGTAGATCGAAGAAAGGAGCGAAGCCGGCGACATGGCGGCCATGATCGGGGAGGGAAAGCCTAGATTGCGCAACTTCGCGCGACGGCGCGATGACGGGCGGCTCTTCCGCGAGAGACGCTTTCTTCGCCGCGATCGGGATCAGGGATTGCCGGGCGTGCGGGGGATCGCGGCGGCGGCTCGCTCAATTCCGCTTCAGCGGATCGACCAATCTCGCCTTCCGTCGCCGTGATTTCCGGCGCGGCGATCATGCGCGAGGAACCCTTCCTCGCCTTGGCGCAGGCGGCCGTGGCGGATTGATCGAGCGCAGCCGGCGGGCCGGGTAAAACGGGACCGCGGCGATCGGGAATTCGGCAAGCTGTCGCCTTAACGCCGGCGGCGCCGAAGTTGGCGTCTTCGGCCATGATCTCCATCAGCGTGGCAAGGAGATCGTCGGGCCGCCGTTCACGCGCCTTCCTGGCCGCGCCCCCTGCGCCGAGCGCTCTTGGCCGAAGGCGGGGCGACCAGTTTGCCGAGCGCCGCCTCGATCGCGGCGAGGTCGGGCCGCGGCCCGCGCCGGCGCCCGTCGAGCGCCCGGCGCATCGCCGCGATGTGGGCGGGCGTCGTGCCGCAGCAGCCGCCGACGATGCGCGCGCCGGCGTCGATCGCCAGTGCGGCGTAGCGCCCCATCAGCTCGGGCGATCCGGAATAGTGCAGACTCCCCTCGCGCCGTTGCGGCAGGCCGGCGTTGGCTTTGGCGATGACTATCGCGTCGGGGCGCGCCTCGGTCATCGCCAGCACAGAGACGACAAGATCGGCGGCCCCGACGCCGCAATTGGCGCCGACGGCGAGCGGCGGCGGCGTGAGATCGTCGAACGCGCGCGCGAAGGCGGCCGGCTCAAGCCCCATCATCGTGCGGCCTGCGGTGTCGAAGCTCGCGGTCGCCGTGTAGGGCGCGCCGACGGCGATCGCCGCGCGAGCGGCGGCGCGGGCCTCCTCGAGCGCTGACATCGTCTCGATCCAGACGACGTCGGCGCCGCCGCTTCTGAGGCCTTCGATCTGCTCGACGAAAATCTCCGTCGCCTCGTCCTCGCCCAAAGGTCCGAGCGGGGCGAGCATGTCGCCGGTCGGACCGACGGAACCCGCAACGACGATGGGACGGCCCGCGCGGTCGGCGACGGCGCGCGCGTTTTGCGCGGCGCGTTGGCTAAGCTCTCTTGCGCGCGCGCCCAGGTCGCGCAAGCCGAGGCGGCGGCGGTTGGCGCCGAAGCTATTGGTCAGGATGATGTCGGCGCCGGCGTCGACGAAGCTCTGGTGCAGCGCGCAAATCCGATCCGGATGCGTCTCGTTCCACAGTTCGGCGCATTCGCCCGCAACCAGGCCTGCTTCAATCAGATTCGTTCCTGTGGCGCCGTCGGCGAGCAGCGGCCGTCCTTCGGCGATCAGTTTCGACAGCATGGATTCTCTCCCGCCCTAACCCGACATTCGCCAGGCGGCGGCGCCCGCCGCTCGCTTGCGCCTTCATTTCGATCCCTCGACCTGCCGGCGCCTCGGGCCGTCGCGACGGAATCGACGACGCCGCCAAGCCCGGTGTAACGGCGCTCGAACGCAAGACCGAGCCGCGCGGCCGCCGCTTCCGCCTGCGCGGTCAGCCCGGGATCTTCCGTCTGGGCGAGATAGACAAGCCGCTTGTAGGCGCGGAAATAGTCGTCGCGCAGGTGCGGGAAGCGGTCGAGGCCGAGGCCGCGGATCACCAGACGATCGAAGCGCCGGACCAGGAAGTCCGTGGCGAAGAACGAGCCTGGCTCTTCCGCCATCATCGCCGCGATCGCGGCCTCGCCCGCGTAGAGAGCGTAGCAATGCGGTCCGGCGATCCGGGTCGCTTTCTCTTCGGCGAGCACCGCGTCGAGCGCGCCGCCCGTGCCGCAATCGCCGTACAGCACGAGGATCTCGTCATAACGCGACCGATTCGCGCGAATCTTGCGCCTGACCGCTTCGGGAATGCGTTCCGGCCGGTTGTGCAGTTGCGCCGGCAGGCATGTGACGTCGAAGCCGCCGAGCGGGCCGCGCGAGAGCGCGACAATCTCGCGCGCCAAGGCGCCGCAGGCGATCGCCAACGCCTTGCGCGGCGCGGCGGCGCGGCGCTGAGCCGCGCCTTCAGTTTCCGGATGGTCCGCGCCGGGCCCCGTCATGCTGGGCATCGCTCCTTTACGAGGCGCAATCCTTAGCGGCGCCGCTTACGAAAGCGCGGACGCCGCGCCGCGATCAGCGCCGCCCGTTGAACTCCTTCACCGCCTCAAACATCGCGACCATGTTCTCGACCGGCGTGTTGGCCTGGACGTTGTGGATCGTGTTGAACACGAAGCCGCCGCCCTGCGAAAAGATTTCGCAGCGCTCGAGCACCTCGGCCCGCACCTCGCCCGGCGTCCCGAACGGCAGCGTCCGCTGCGTGTCGACGCCGCCGCCCCAGAAGACGAGACGTCCCTTATACTTCTCTTTCAGCATGCGCGGGTCCATGCCCTTGGCCGAGCATTGGACCGGATTGACGATGTCGATCCCGGCGTCGATCATCGACTCGAAGAATCGTTCCGACGAGCCGCAGGAATGCTTGAACGTTTTCCAAGGCGTGTTCTTGTGAATCCAGTCGCAGAGCTCAGCGTAGTGCGGCTTCCACAGGGAATCGAAGGTTCTGACCGAGCAGAAGGATGACGTCTGGGTGCCAAAGTCGGCGCCGCAGAGGAAGATCACGTCGATCGCGTCGTCGCCGAGGCGCTGATGGATTCTTTCGAGGTTGCCGATGCCTACCTCGACCTGCCGCTCGAAGATCTTGTGCACGATGTCGGGATGGCTCGCCGTCAACATGTACCATTCGGCGACGTCGCGCACGCCCTTGGGCTCGATCAGATCGGGTCCCGGCACCCAGGCGATGTCGCCGAGGTTGGTGTTCGCCAACGAGGCGAACACGGCGTATTCGCCGTTTCCGAGCGCGCGCGCGTCCTGCTCGATCTCATCGAGCTGCGCTTCGGTCAGCGGCTGATACTGCTCGGTGTTGTCCGAAGGGTCGAGATGGTCGAGATCAATCGGCTTCTGGCGAATGATCGCGTCGAAGAAGAAACCGTCCTTCGGCATGTGCCCGCTCGGCCGGGCGCTGAGATCGCCCTTGGGATAGATCAGCGTGCCGCCCTTCTCCGGCTCGACCGTGGTGCGGAAGCCGTCGGGCACGAGCACCTCAAGCCCGTTGAAGGTCCACGGCCTCCAGTCGCGGTTGTCGAACCCGAAGAACGTGCCGCGCCCCGTCAGCGGCGCGACGTCGACGCCGATCGCCTCCTTGAGGTCGTCCTCGATCAAGCCGAGCATCTGGAACGGCTCGCACACTTTCACCAGCCGTTTCTCGAGCCCGTAATAGTCTCTGAGCTTGGCGACGCAGCTCACGTGCACGCCCGTGGTCGCCGATCCGCCAAAGTCCATTGGCGCGCCGTCAGGCGAGCGATGGCTGATCGCGTCGAGCACCCGCTTGCGCTTGGGTCCGAACGCCTTCTCGGGGTTCATCGGCGCGGCTCCTGTTTGCCGGCTCGCCAGCGTCAGCTCTTGCGTCAGTTGGACAGCCCCACGCACCGCCGCGCGAGCGCGACCGCGTCGCTTGCCGTCGGGCCGTAGCCGTCGGCGCCGATCTCCGTCGCGTAGCGCTCGCTGAGCGGCGCGCCGCCCACCAGGATCTTGACGTCGCGCCTGAGGCCCGCCGCCTTGATCGCGGCGATGGTCGTCCGCATCGCCTCCATCGTCACCGTCAGAAGCGCGGAGAGGCAAACGATCTGCGGATGGTGCTCGCGGATCGCCGCTACGAACGCTTCCGGCGTCACGTCCGCGCCAAGGTCGATCACCTGGAAGCCCGCGCCTTCCAACATCGAAGTAACCAGGTTCTTGCCGATGTCGTGCAGGTCGCCCTTGACCGCGCCGGCGACGACGACGCCGGAGGGCTTCGCGCCCTTCGCAGCGAGCAGCGGCCGCAACGGCTCCATCGCCGTTTTCATCGCCCGGGCGGACAATAGCAATTCGGGGACGAAGAACTCCTCTTCCTGGAAGAGTTTGCCAACTTCGTCCATCGCCGGGATCATTGTCTCGGAGAGGAGGGCCATCGGTTCGGCGCCGGCGCGGAGTTCCTCTTCGACAAGCGATTGCGCAAGCTGCGCCTTGCCGTCCACGATCGCGTCGAACAATCTCTGCGACACCGCCATCGCCCTCCCCCCAGAGGAACGCCGTATTTCGTTGTTGGTTGAATAACTTCTACAGGATGACGCGCGGATAAGAGTTGATCGCCGTCAACCAGCCTGGTTCGGCGGCCAAGTCGGGCTGCGCGCGCCGAATCGGCGAGAGCCCGCACGCCGACATTGTCCGTCGTGCGGCGACGCGCCGGAATACGCCTGCCTAACCGCCGCCGCCGAGTTCCGTCGATGTCCTCGCGGTCGAGCAGGACGCGCGCTGTCGAGCCGCGGTCGATCCAACCGCCGATGAACTTGACTGCGAATTCGTCACCGTTCGTCGTCTTGCTCGTCGATTTCCTGGGCGAAGCCGATGTTCCGCATGAAGCGTTCCTGAAAATGCGGGCGCGCGCTGAGTTCGACATAGCGGCAGCGCGCGACGATGTCCGTCGCGAGCGCGCGTTCGGCGGTCGAGGCGAGCATGCGCGCGACGCCGACGCCCGCCGCGTTGCCGACTTGCGCATAGCGTTCGAGCGGCAACGGCGGCAGCAGGCCAATTGCGATCGCGCTGGCGACGTCGACATACTGACCGAAGGCGCCGGCGATGACGAAGCGGTCGACGTCTTGTTCGCCGACGCCGGAAATTTCGAGCAGCAGATCGACGCCAGTGCGGATCGCCGCCTTCGCCAACTGGACGGCGCGCACGTCGGCTTGGAGCAGATGCACGTCGGCCGCGAGCGCGATCGCCGGTTTGCCGTTCAAGCGGACGAAGCCTCCGCCGTTGTCGCGGATTCGGCCGCTTTGGTCCAAGAGACCTAGCCGAAGCGCAGAGGCGACGGCGTCCAATACGCCTGAGCCGCAGATTCCCACCGCCTCGCCGCCGCCGATGGTCGTCGCGACGAGCCCGCCGTTCGCAATCCGCACGCGTTCGATCGCGCCTTCGGCCGCCCGCATGCCGCAAGCGATGTTGCCGCCTTCGAGCGCGGGCCCCGAGGGGCAGGAGGCCGACAGAATCCTCCCCCCGGAAACGAGCGAGACTTCGGTGTTGGTGCCGATGTCCATCACCAGCGTCGCGCCGCTCTGGTCCCAGCGGGCGCGGGTCGCCAACAGCGTCGCGACGTGGTCGGAGCCGACGAAGCCGCCGATTCCGGGGGCCGCGTGGACGCGCGCGGACGGCGCAAGCGACAAGCCAAGATCGCGCGCGTCGACGTCGACCGCGCCGCTGACCGCCGCGACGTAAGGCGCGCGCGCGAGCCGGCGAACCGGCAGGCCAAGCAGAAGATGCTGCATCGCCGTGTTGCCGCACACGGCGACGTCGAAGATGTCGTCTTCCTTTCGGCCCACCGCCTCGGCGAGGTCGCGGGCGAGCGATTGAATCGCCAAAGCGGCCGAGGCGCGCAGCTCCTCCTGGGCTTCCGGGCCGGCAAGCGCATGGCTGAGGCGGGCGACCACGTCGGCGCCCCAGGCGACCTGGGGATTCTCGACGCCGAGACTCGCCAGCCGTTCGCCGGTCATGAGATCGATGAGAAAGCCGACGACGTTGGTCGTGCCGAGGTCGACCGCCAATCCCAAGGCGACGCCCCCGGGCGGCGCGACGGCGACGACGACGGCGTCGCGAACGAACGCACGCGCCGAGAAGCGGTTGGCGCGCAGCGTCTCAGGCAGCGCGCGGGCGGCGGCAAGGTCGATCGCGCGGACGCCGGATAGCGCTTCGCGGAGCCGTTCGAAATCGCCGCGAGGGTCCTCGAGCGACGGCTCGGCGACGCGGACCTCGAACGCGCGGATCGCGGGCGCAGGGACGACGTCGCCGAGCCAGTCCCTCGCCTCATCCGCAACGCGCGAGACAGGCGCGAGCGAGCGCGGCGCGATCTCGATCTCGCAGTCCTGCCGCGGCTTCATGCGGCAGGCGCGACGCCATTTCTTGCCGCCGTCGACGAGCGTCTGGTCGTCGAGCAAGGCTTGGCCGCGAACGAGCCTGACCGTGCAAGAACCGCAGGCGCCGCGGCCGCCGCAGGCGCCGACGATGCGGACGCCGTTCCGGCGCGCCGCATGAAAGAGAGTTTCGCCCTCGCCGCATTTGATCTCGCGACTGAGTTTCAAAAAGGCGATGCGATGAGCGGAAGCAGGCGAAGGCGGCCGGGCGGTCATTGGTCAAGCCCTCGCGCGGCAGGTCTCGCGCCAGCGGCAATCGTCGCAGCGCGACCAGTTGGTCGCCGGCAAGTCGTGGCCGACGCCGTATACCACCGAAGCCGACTTATGCGGCGACAAACCGAACCCCGGCGCGCAAGCGACGCCAATGCGCTCGGCGCCGGCGAATCTGAGCACCGCAGGCTGAGCCGCAAGCGCGAGGCCGGGATCGCCGGGACGCAGTTCGCCCGCCATGGTCAGGCCGCGCCTTCTCACCAGGGCGAGGACCAGGTCCTGCAATCGGCGCGAGGCCTCCGTCACCATCTCATTGCCGAGCGCGTCGAGCGCCAGCGCAAGCGCAGGGCGCCGTTCGCCGAACAGGGCGGCGACGCGCTCGCTGATCGCCGCCCCGAGGGTGCAGGCGCCGAAAGCGAGCGCGGCGAGTTCGCCCGATTGCGGGATTAAGCGCGGGGCATGAAGGCTTTCGCCTCGCAAACTCAAGACGCCGTTCTCCGCCGCGTCCAGCGCCACGACGTCGAAGACGCAAGCGGCGCGTCCCAGACCACGCTCGCGCGCGAAGTCGAGCGCTTGCCTGCGCAGCCGGTCGGCGGCGGGTCGCCGCGCTTGGCCGCCAGCGGTATCGATCTGGCGCAGGACGTCGAAACGATGGACGTTCGCCATCGTCAGCCGCCGCGCTGGAACGCGGCGTCGCCCACCGCCCGCAGGCTGGCGATAGGCGTCCGGTCAGGAACGTCAAAGGCGCCGCGGAGCATCAGCTTGCCGTGCTGACGCCGGACGCCGCCGGTCCGCTCGGTCCTGGCCGGGTCGCTCTGTTCGCGCCGAGCGCTCGTCGCGCTCATGGCCCGGCTCCAACCCAGCGCCTGCACGATGCGACGGCTTCGACGGCGTCGGTCCCGAACGCGTCGGCGCCGGCATAGGCGCGCGCCGTCTCGTCGATCTGGCCGCCGCCGATGATGATCTTGAAGCGCCGGCGCAATCCCGCCCGTTCGAAGGCGGCGATCGTTTCCTTCATCGCATCGAAGGAGAGCGCAAGAAAGCCCGAGAGGGCGACGATGTCCGGCTTGAACGCCTCGATCGCGTCGATGAACGCCTGCGGCGGCGCGTCGACGCCGATGTCCTTGACCTCGAAGCCGTTGACGTCGAGCAGGAAGGAAACAATGTTCTTGCCGACGTCGTGCCGATCGCCGCGCACGGCGCCGATTAGGACCTTGCCCAGCTTCTTCGGCCCTCCTCCTGGCCCCGAGCGGACGAGCGGTTCAGCGACGCGTTCGATGGCGTCGAGTATTTCGCCCGCCATCATCAGCTCGGGCAGGGAATAACCGCCCGCCTGGAACTGTTCGCCGACAATGCCCATCGCCGCGCGGCAGAGTTCGAGCACGCGCGCCGGCTCGGCGCCTTCCTCGAGCAGCATCCGTTTCGCGAGGGCGAGCGCCTCGTCTTTCTCCAAGTCCGCCATCCGATCGACGAGCTGACGTTCGTTCTCGCTCATCTCGGCCATGGAGCTATCTCCACCGCAAGCGCGCCTGCGCCGACGCTCTCGCGGACTTTGGCCAGATGCAAGCGCAAACTCGAAACAGTCTCGAGTTTGGCGACGCGGCTCCCTCATGCGGACGACCGACGATGGCGTCATCGGGCGCAGCGCAGGCTACGCGGCGACGGCGGTTGCGGCTTTGGCGGCGGCTTCGACGCTAGCCTTCCGCGCCCCAGCTTTCGGCCGAGCATGCGATATGTTTTAGTAGCGCAGCTTCGAGAGCTGGCGCAGCTCCTCCGGAGTCGTCGCGCCGAAGCCGAAAAACTCCAGGTAGGCTGGGATCATCTCGTAGAGCATTTCCGTTCCGATCTGGACTGGGCAGCCTTTGGCCTTCGCGGCGCGCAGCAGCGGCGTGAACTCCTCTTTCATGACGACCTCGCCGACGAAGGTTTCCGGCGCGATCGCATCGACATCGATCGGCAGCGGATCGCCATCGTTCATGCCGAGCGGCGTCGCATTGACGACGATGTCGTAGCCGGCCGGGTCCTTCGAACCTGTCGCGATTTGGAGCGAGGTGTAATGCGCGGCGAGACGCGCGCCGAGCGCCTCGGCCGACGCGGGCGCGGCGTCGAACAAACCGAGCCCCGCGACGCCCGCGGCGGCGAGAGACGCGGCGATCGCCGAACCAACCCCGCCGCAGCCGACGATGAGAGCGCGGGCGCCCTTGACGCATCGTCCCTTGCGCTCGACGCCCCTAACGAAACCGGCTCCATCGAACATGTCGCCGAGGAGCGCGCCGTCCGGGCGCTTCAAGATCGCGTTGGCGGATCCGGCGATCTTGGCGGTCGTCGTCAGCTCGTCGACCAACCGGATCGTCGTCACTTTATTGGGCATCGTCACCAGCGCGCCGTGCAGGTTCGTGACGCGAAACAGCGGCCTCAGGACTTCAGAATAGTCCTCGCCCTTGACGCCGAGCGGCACGACGACCGCGTCGACGCCTTTCGACTCGAACCACGGATTGTAGATCATCGGCGCCTTGAACCCCTCGGTCGGATAGCCGAGATGGGCGATGACCTTGGTCTTGCCGGTGATCACAGGATTTGCCTCCGAGGAATCCGGGTCTGGCGTTGGGCGCCCGCCAGGGCGCTTTCTTAAGCGCCGCCATCGATTTCGAGGCGACGCACGTCGCCGAGAATGAAGATGTAGGCGAAGGCCCCAAGCAGCGCGACGGCGCCGACGAAGGCGAGCGCGCCGAAAAATGAGCCCGTGGCGCTTACGATCGCGCCGATGACGATCGGGGTGACAATGCCGGCGAGGTTGGAGGCGAAGTTGAAGAGGCCGCCGGTCAAACCCATCAGCGGCTTCGGCGCGATGTCGGAAATGACCGTCCAGCCGAGGCCGACCATGCCCTGACCGAAGAAGGCGATCGACAACACCGCAATCACTGCGGCGTTGCTGCCCATCCAGTTTGCGGCGACGATGGTTGAAGCGAGCAGCAACCCGACGACGATGGGCGCCTTGCGCGCGATGTTAGCCGACCCCGTCGCCTTTAGCAGCTTGTCCGAGACCCAGCCGCCGGCGAGCACTCCGATCGCCGCGGCGATGAACGGCAGCACGGCGAAAAAGCCGACTTTCACCCAGGCCATGTGGCGCTCGACCGCGAGATAGGTCGGAAACCACGTCAGGAAGAACACCAGCGTCGAGTTGCCGGCGAACTGGCCGATGCCGGCGCCCCATATCTGTCGGTAGGACAGCAGCCTGCTGACGTTGTCCCAGGAAAAGGGCGCGCGATCGTGGGTGTGCAAAGCGAGCCCCCCGCCTTCGGCGATGTAGTCGAGTTCGGCTTCGTTGACGGTCGCGTGGTCCCGCGGCTCTCGATAGAGCCAATACCAGACGGCGCCGAACACAATTCCGGCGACGCCGACCACGATGAACGGCGCGCGCCAGCCGTAGGTCGCCATCAGCCAGAACAGAACCGGGCTGAACAACGCGAGGCCGACGTATTCGCCGACGGTGTAGATGCCCGTCGCCGTCGCGCGCTCGTGCTGCGGGAACCAGGTGCCGACGATGCGGCTGTTGGCCGGAAAGCAGGGCGCCTCGGAGACGCCGAGGCCGAAGCGATAGAAAAGAAGCGAATAGAGACCGGTGGTGAAGGCTTGCAGCAGCGTGAACAGCGACCAGAAGGTCACTGACAGAAAATAGGTGAGCTTCGCGCCGAAACGGTCGAGGAAGACGCCGCCTGGCACCTGCATCGCCGCATAGGTCCAGGAGAAGGCGGAGAACACGATCCCCATTGTCGCCGCATCGATCCCCAGATCGCTGCGCAAGCTCGGCGCGGCGACGCCTAGCACCGTGCGATCGAGATAGTTGATCATCGTGCCGGTCGAGATGAGCGCGAGGATGCCCCAGCGCGCTCGCGTGCGGACTCTTGACCGGTTGGCGTCGTTCATCGCGTTTCCTCCAAGCGTTTTCCGAGTATCGGTCGAAACGTCGGCTCAAGCAAAGCCGACCAAGAGGTTGCAGCGACGGTCGGCGCCTGAACCGCGCGTCGATCCACACGGCGGCTTGAGACGACGCAGGTCAATCGGCCTCCTCCGCGAAGGGGGCGACGTCAAGATATCGACTCGCCGGACCGGGGCCCGAGCGGCATGGCAAACCCGCTTTTCCTGCCCGGTCGAGGCGCCCCAAAAGGCAAGGCGATAGGTGCGCCTGAATGACCAAGACTCGCAGTTTCCACGCTAATCGGACGCGTGCGACACTCTGACGCCAGCCAACAGGGTTTGCTGCGGCGCTCGAACGTGGCGAAAAGCCCCGTGTGGCGCAAGAATGCGCCGAAACCGGCAGTCATCCGACGAATGTCGGTCAAAATGACCTACGACGAACGCTGAGGAAGGCGCATGAGAGGGAGTTCGACCCAGCCAGCCACGACCATTGGCCGCAAGACGCGGGTCCTGCGCGCGTTGCGGCGGGAGCCCGTGGACAAGCCGCCAGTGCAGACCAACTACACAGCGAAGATGGGCCAGATCCTCGCGGAGCACTTTGGCGTGCCGATCGAAGGGCTTCCAGGACGTCTCGATAACCACCTGCTCCGGGTTGATATCTCCTACCCGCGCCCAGTGAGCGAAGACGGCGCGATCGAATTTGACTGGTGGGGCGCTGGATGGGACACGCGCACGGAAGGCTACTGGCATTCCTTCGCGCCGCTGAAGGAATCCTGCGATCTTGACCGTCTCGCGTGGCCCGACCCAGAAGCGGCGGGACTTCTCGATGCGGCGCTGCGAACGATCGCGGCGCGCGGCGCGGACTACTTCGTCGCGCCGAATTTCGGAATGTGCCTGTTCGAACGCGCGTGGTCGCTGCGCGGGTTCGACACTTTTCTGATGGATATGATCGAGCGACCCGAATGGGTCGAAGAGTTGCTCGACCGCGTCGTCGCGATACAGATCGCGCTTGCGAAACGATTTGTCGCCGCGGGCGTCGACGGCGGATACTTCGGCGACGATTACGGCGCTCAGCGCTCCATGCTGTTCTCTCCGCGGCTGTGGCGGAGACTGATCAAGCCGCGCCTGGCGGCGATGTTTGCAGTTTTTCTCGACGCCGGGCTGCCGGTGATCCTCCACTCGGACGGCGACATCCGCGCTATCCTGCCGGACCTGGTGGAAATCGGGCTGACGACGCTCAACCCGGTGCAGCCCGAGGTGCTTGAGCACGCATGGCTCCACCGCGAATACGGGTCCAAGCTTAGTTTCTACGGCGGAATCTCGACCCAAGGCGTGTTGCCTACCGGAAACGCCGAAGCCGTCCGCGCAGCGACGATCGCTTGCGTGCGCGAACTCGCGCCCGAAGGGACCGGGCTGCTGCTGGGGCCATCGCACCGCATGCAGTCGGATATTCCGCCGCGCAGCGTGGACGCAATGCTGGAGGCTTTCAATGCGGCGTGAACGTGTGGCGCGGTGGTTCGAGGAAAACTTCGGCGACGAACCCACGCTGTGGTCGCGCGCGCCGGGACGGGTGGATCTGATGGGGAGCCACACCGATTACAATCTCGGCTTCGTGCTGACGCTCGCGATCAGCCGCGACACCTGGGTGGCGGCGCGGCCTCGCGAAGAAAGGATTGTGCGACTCTACTCCGCGAACCTCGACGCGCTAGATTCTTTCGATCTCCGTGCGATCTCCGTTCGCGAGAACTCCGGCGCGCGATGGGGCGACTACCCGCGCGGTGTGGCTTGGGCGCTCATGGCGGAAGGACTGCCGCTCGGTGGTTTCGACGGCGTGATTCACAGCACCGTCCCGATCCGCAGCGGACTGAGTTCGTCGGCGGCGCTCGAATGCGCCGTAGCTTTGGTGTTTCGCGCGCTCGGCGGCTGGGAGATGAGCGGCGAGCGCATCGCGCGGCTCTGCCAGCGCGCTGAGAACGAGTACGTCGGGATGAACTGTGGAATCCTCGATCAGTTCTCCTCGTGCCTGGGCCGCGCCGGCTGCGCGCTTCTGCTCGATTGCCGCGATCTTTCGACGCGTCCCGTGCGTCTGGCTGAAGGAATCCGCGTGGTGATTTGCGACACCAAGTCGCCGCGCGAGCTGGTAGGCGGGGAATACGGCGCGCGGCGCGCGCTCTGCGAGGAGGGCGCCGCAATGCTGGGACTTCCGGCGTTGCGAGACGCGACGATGGCGCAGGCGGCGAGCTTGTCGGGCGATGTCCGGAAGCGATGTGAGTTCATCGTCGGCGAGAACGAGCGCGTGCTGGCGATCTCGGACGCGCTGGCGGCGGGCGATCGCAGCGCCATCCGCCGTCTCTGCGCGGAGTCTTTCGCGGGAGCGCGCGATCTCTACGAGATCTGCTCGCCGTCGATGTCGACGATGATGGAGGCGATGCTGGCCGCTCCGGGCGCAATAGGCGCGCGGCAGGCGGGAGCGGGATTCGGCGGATGCATGGTGGCCTTCGTCGAGACCGGCAAGACGGACGCGTTCGCCGCCGCCGTGACTGAACGCTACAGCCACAAGATGGGGGCGACTCCAGAGATCTACGCGGTCGAGGCGGCGGACGGAGCAAGGTTGATGCGCGTCGCCTGAGCCGTCCGTGAAATTGCGTCGAGCCGGGACCCCTCGCAGACGTCAAGTTCTTTCGCAATCTCAACCGATTGCGTCACTTCGCGGCGGGCCCCGTTTCGGCGTGAGTTCGCCGCGGGGGGCCAGCGCGGGCTGCGCGCGAACGCCATTGCGCCAGACGATTTCAACACCGAACTCGACAAGGCGCTGGTTGAGGACGAGAAATTGTCGGCATGCTTGCCGCAAGGACTCCGATGCGCCGCTCGGGCGACGTCGAGGAGCTGATCGGCGCGGCGATCTTCCTGGCTTCCGGCGCTTCGAGTTTTGTTAACGGACACGCGCTCCATGGCGACAGCGACGTCACCGCGGGTCTCTGAGGCGCTCGCCGTCGTGACGATGGGCGTCGCCGGCGCGGGCAAGACGACAGTCGGTCGGCTGCTCGCCGCCGAAGTCGGCGCGAGCTTCGTCGACGGCGACGATCTCCATAGCGATGCGGCGCGCGCGAAGATGGCTTCGGGCGTCCCGCTTACCGACGACGATCGCGGGCCGTGGCTCGATCGCATCGGCGAAACGCTCGTTTCTGGTCTCGCGGCTGGGCGTTCGACGATCGTCGCCTGCTCGGCGCTGCGCAGGGCCTATCGCGACCGCTTGCGCGTCTCGGTCGGGCCCGCGCTGCGATTCGTATATCTTGCCGCAACGCCTGAGGCGATGCGCGCGCGGGTCGCCGGTCGCCACGAACACTACATGCCCGCGTCGCTGGTCGACAGTCAGTTTGCGACCCTCGAGCCGCCGCGCGGCGAGGGCGACGTGATCGAAATCGATGCGGATTCCGATCTCGCGACAGCGGTCCCGCAACTGGCGGCGCGGCTGTGCGCGGAGGCCGCAACGGGAGGCAGGCAGTCATGACGGATCTCTCGACCCGTCACGCCGCCGCCCGCTCGCGCCCCGTGGGCCTGGAAAACTCGCTTTGCGAGGTCAAGAGCGACGATGCTAACCTATTCCACGGACGCGCTCTTCGTTGGCGAACGATTCACTTGTCGTCACCTTGGCGCGCTGCGGCGCGTCGGGAGGGGACATCCGCTCCAGCGCCTCGGTTGCGACTGTTCCAGCTCGGCCGTGCGGCGACTTTGTTCACGTTTTCATTGCGGGCGTCATGTCTGGAAGGAACTGACGATGTCCGGCGGACCACAGCCGTTTCAGTCCTGTTCGAAGCCGTAGACCTCAGGCAGGACGAACCGCGCCGCCAGGAAGCCGACCAGCGGGAAGATCGCCACGAACAGGGTCGCGCCCGCCTGGCCGATGGCCGTAAACAACGCCGGGAACAGGAAAATGGCCAGGAACGACGGCGCCTTGATGAACACGTAGGCGAAGCCGCTGGCTGTCCCGCGGTACTGCGGCCGCGCGACGAGCGTCGGGACAGTCATGCAGTTGGACGCATCCCAGTAGTGTCCCCACAGCATCGTTGCGGCGACAAACGGCAGCACCAACTTATGGCCGGTGAAGATCGCGAACGCCGCCACCACCAGCGAAACGAACACGATGCCAAATCCCCAGCTGCTGATCCCTCGGTGTCCGATCTTCGGGGTCAACAAGGGGCCGACCCAACCAGAGACCGCAGCGACCGAGTAGAGCGCCATGGTGACCAGGTCGGTCCCCAGAATCGAGCTGACGCCGAGCGTGACGAACAGCACCGGAATATAGAAACCGAAGGTCGAAAACTCGCAACCTTGGCAGAAACACGCGATATAGCCGAACAGACTGGCCCGCCAGCGGATCGGGTCCTTGCGGAGATCGGCGAGAAAGGCGGTCAATCGCGGCTTCGGCACGATGACGTCCTCGTCCGGCAGCATCTCGAGCGAGTCGTTGTACATTTGCCGAGTGACTTTCTTTGCCTCCCGGAAGCGGCCGCGGCGGATCAACCACATCGCCGTTTCCGGCAAGTCGCTCCGCAAGTACAGGATGACCGCGGCCGGCACGGCCCCCAGGGCGAGCGTCACCCGCCAAATCCATTCGTTGGGAATGCCGGAAGCAATAAACAGGGCGACCACCCCCAGGACGGCCACCTGGCCAATCGCGAACATGAACTGCCAGCGGTTGCCCACGACCTCACGGACGCCCTTGGGCATGCACTCCATGATGTAAGTGTAGCCGGTCGTGATATCGCTGCCGAGCGGGACGCCTAAGACGAGGCGCACCACCACCAGCCAAGCCACGCTGGTCACAAACCCCTGCAGCAGGGCGAAGACGATGAATAGGACCATGGTGGTGAGGAACATGACTCGGCGCCCGACCTTGTCGGTCAGCCAGCCGCCGAGCAGCGAGCCGATCACCGCTCCGCCTTGTGTGGCCGCCCCCGCCAGGCCAAGCAGCAGCGGGTCGGGGTGATACTGCTCGCGGATGAACACCAGCACGAAGGCGATGCCATAAAGGTCCCACGCTTCCACCAGAATGGAAGCCATCATCAGCCAGCCGATCCGGTCTGCCCGAGGACTATACTTGCCGACCAAATAGCTTACCGCTCTATCCATTGATGCTTCTTGGGATACAGCCATCGACATGGAAGTCTCCTCTCCGATATTCTTGAATTTATTATTTGTTTTTGTTAGCGTATCAACGACCTAACGCGCCGATCGGCGGCGGGACCCTGGGCCGATTCACAATGTCATGGCGGCGCAGATACGCGCGACCGCTGGACTCGGACCACAGGAATCAAACAATAACGAGCAGACCCGACAGGGGATCAGGCCAGGACGCTTCCACAGCCTGCGCCACCGCCGCCGAGGTCTTCCCCGCGCCGACGACGACGATACGGCCGTTGGGCGGAAAAGGAAGATATTTGGCGAGACGTCGAGACGGCTTCGCCGCCGCCGCTGCCGCACTGAACATACGACGCAGCGGAGCGGCATGGCGCTGGTCCTTCGCCGATGCAGCCTCCCCGCGTCGTCATCTGTCTCGGGCCGCCCGGCCAATTTCAAAGTCGGCCATGGTTTCGAGCGCGCGGACCATGCCCGAATGATCCCACGCTTCGCCGCCATGAGCGGCGCAGCTATTGAACAACTCCTGACAGGTGGCGGTGTTGGGCAGGCTGACGCCGACCTTGCGCGCCGTCGACAGCGCCAGATTGAGGTCCTTCTGATGCAACGCGATACGGAAGCCCGGCTCAAAATTGCGCTTGAGCATCCGTTCGCCGTGCAGCTCGAGAATGCGCGAGGAGGCGAAGCCGCCCATCAGAGCCTGACGCACCTTGGCCGGATCGGCCCCGGCCTTGGCCGCCAACAGCAACGCCTCGCCGACCGCCTCGATGGTCAGCGCCACGATGATCTGATTGGCCACCTTGCAAGTCTGCCCGTCGCCGGCGCCGCCGACCAGGGTGATGTTCTTGCCCATCAGATCGAACAACGGCCTGATCGCGTCGAACGTCTCTTGAGAGCCGCCGACCATAATCGTCAGCGAAGCCGCTTTGGCGCCGACTTCGCCGCCGGAAACCGGCGCGTCGAGGTATTCGCAGCCGAGCGCATTGACCCGCTTGGCGAATTCCTTGGTCTCGACCGGCGAGATCGAGCTCATGTCGACCACGATCTTGCCCCCCGACAGACCTTCAGCGACGCCGTCCTCGCCGAACAGAACCTTTTCGACATCCGGAGTGTCGGGAACCATGATGATGATGATCTCGGAGTTCTCCGCCACTTCCTTGCCGCTGACGCAGACCTTGGCGCCTCCTGCGGTCAACGCCGCCGGCGCCGCCCGTAGGTCGTTGACGAACAGCTGGTGACCGCCAGCCTGAAGATGGCCAGCCATCGGCAAACCCATGACGCCCAGGCCGATGAATCCAACTTTGCTCATAACCGTCCCCCGCCATTTCCCGGTTCGGCGGCCCATCCGCCCCGACCCGAGGCGGGCCGCAACGTCCGTCGCGTCGTGATCATTTCAGCACGTGTTTCACGGCGTCGACGATCGCCTCGGACGTCAGTCCGTAATGCGCCAACAGCTCCTCGTAGTTGTATGCCGACGTGCCGAAGCTGTCCTGGATGCCGACGAATTCCAATTTTTGGTCGGTCACGCCCCGCAGCGCTTCGGCGATCGCGCCGCCAAGTCCGCCGATGACGCTGTGCTCTTCGGCGGCGACCACGCCCCTGAAGCCGCGGCTGCTGTCGATAACCGCCTGCCGATCCAACGGTTTGACGGTGCTGACGTTCACCACCTTTGCCGATATGCCTTGTTCCTCCAGCGACTTCGCCGCTTCCATCGCCTTCGACACCATGACGCCGTTGGCGAATACGACCACGTCCCGGCCTTCCCTCACGGTGTAGAGCTTGCCGATTTGATAGTCGCCGTCCTCGCTCGTGTAGACCGGCAAATCGTTTCGGTTGACCCGCAAGTAGACCGGTCCCAGGCGGCTGGCCATCGCCTTGACCATCTTGCGCGTTTCGATCGCGTCGACCGGCACCAGCACTGTCATGTTGGGAATAGCCCGCATGATCGCCACGTCTTCGACGGCTTGGTGGGTCGATCCGTCGCCAAAATCCGACAACCCCGAACTCGAGCCGCAGATCTTGACGTTCAATTTGGCGATGGAAATCGTCTGCCGAAGCTGGTCGTAGGCCCTTCCTGAAGCGAAGACGGCAAAAGAGCTGATGAAGGCGATTTTCCCCGTCAACGCCAGTCCTGCGGCCGTCGAGGCCATGTTTTGCTCGGCGATGCCCATCTCAAAGTACCGCTCGGGATAGGCTTGCTGAAACAGGATCGACATGGTCGATTTCCCGAGATCGGCTTCGAGGACAACAACGTCCTTATTGCTTCTTCCCAGATCGACCAAGGCTTCACCGTAGGCTGCCCTTAGGTTCTTTGTAATCACAGCTGTAGTTCCCTCAAATTGCGTAGCTTTTCGAGGTCGCTCACGGCGATCGCCAATTGCTCCGACGTCATGGCTCCGTTGTGGAAAGCGGCGTTGTTTTCGGCGAAGGAAATCCCTTTGCCTTTGACAGTATTGGCGATGATGACCGTGGGCTTTCCTTTGACCGCGCAGGCCGCATCGAATGCTTCGACCACGGCGGCGACGTCGTGGCCGTCAATTTCGATGACGTTCCACCCGAAGGCCGCCCATTTGGGGGCTAAGGGGCCGATCTCGAACCGGTCGGCGATCACCCCGGTGGCCTGCAATCGGTTTCGATCCACCACGGCCGTCAGATTGTCGAGTTTGAAGCTGGTCGCCGCCATGGCGGCTTCCCAGATCTGCCCTTCGTCCAACTCGCCGTCGCCGATGATGACGTACACTCTGCTTTTGGCGCCGTTCAACCTCAGGCCCAGCGCCATGCCGTTGGCGACGGACAGCCCTTGGCCCAGCGACCCGGTGTTGGCCTCGACGCCCGGGGTTCTGGTCATGTCGGGATGTCCTTGCAGCATGCCGCCGAGAGACTTGACGCGCTGAAGTTCCGCGATGGGGAAATAGCCGGCCAGAGCCAGGGCGGCGTATTGCACGAGAGCGGCGTGCCCCTTGCTCAACAGAAAACGGTCACGATCGTCCATGGCCGGGTTCTTCGGATCGTGTTTCATCTTGTGAAAGTAAAGCGCGGCGACGATCTCCGCGCTCGAGCAGGAGCCCCCCAGATGGCCGGCTTTTCCGGCCCCGACGAGATCTTTGACGATGAGTTCCCGGAGCCTCAGAGCCTTGTCCTCTAACCTCCGCACCAATTCTGGCGTCACCATGCGCTTCCTCGATCTCAATGAATTGTTCCTGACTTGCCCTGGGCTTGGCTCTCAGTCGGTCCTGTCCCAGGGCGTCCCGGCGAGCCATCCGCCCTCGATGTAAATCGCCTGGCCGGTGATGAAGGAGCCGGCGTTCGACGCCAGCAGGAGGCAACACCCGACCAGATCCTCCGGGAATCCGGGTCGCTTCCATAAGCTGCGCTCCAGCAGCCACGCGCTACGGACCGGGTCGTCCCATAAGGAAACTGTCAGAGGCGTCAGCATGTGGCCTGGACAAATCGCATTGACCCGGATCTTGTATTCCGCCCACTCCACCGACATCGACTTCGCCAGCTGGCACAGTCCGGCCTTATGCGCCCCGTAGACGGTCACGCCGGCCAGGCCGATGGCGTTGTTCAGCGAGCCCATCTGGATGATCGAACCGCCGTCGCCGTCGGCCATCACCCGCGCGGCGGCGCGCGACAGTTCGTACGGAATGCGCAGATCAATGGCCGAGATGAGGTCCCACGACTCCCTCGAGACGTCGAACGCGCGCTCGCGGCGGTTCACCCCGGCGTTGTTGACGAGGATATCCAACCGACCAAAGCGGCTGACGGCGGCCGCAACGATCGAGTCAACCGCGCCGTCGACAAGCAGGTCGCAAGCGAATTCCTCGCAACGGCCGTTCGTCGCCTTGATCGCATCGGCCGTCGCCGCCGTCGAAGCGTTGGGATGGTCGGTGACCAGCACGCTCGCCCCAGCCGCGGCCAGGCCCGCCGCAAGCCAAGACCCCAGCCCGCCGCCGGCCCCCGTGACGACCGCCGCCTTGCCGGTGAGATCGAACAGGGTTTCAGGCCGCAGCGCGCGCGCTTTGGAACCGTCCAGGCGGCGCAATTCAAACTTTTCTCGCATGATTCTCTCAAGTCCCTCTAAGCCCTGGTTCGCGGCCCTCGCCCTTAGAGCGCCGACATGCAGACGATGACGACCCCGTCGACGAACCGCCGACCGACTTTCGCGATTTGTGTCGCCCAAAGGATCGACTGCGACGGCGTGATCGGCATCGCCCCGGCGACGGCGTCGAGATCGCCGCCGCGTCCGCCAAGGATCGAAATTCCACCAAGCGCGACCGCGGCGATCGCGGGAAGGAGGTAGGCGTCGCCGATCGCCTGCGCGGCCTTCGAAGCGCAGCCCGAGAGATCGGCGACCCGCTCGCGACCGCCGACGCCATAGATCGCACGCCCGAAAGCCGTGCGCTTAAGCGCGAAGACCGTCGCCGCGCCGATCACAGCCCAGCAGGCGGCCGGGTTCGGCAGTCCGGGAATTGCGAAGTCCGCCGCCAGGCGGCGCATCTCCGGCGAAGCGAAATCGCGAGGCGAGAGTCCGCCGGCACAGAGGATCATCAACCCCCGCGCGACCGCGTTGGCCGCGAGCGTGACGATCATCGCGGGAATCCTGAGGTAGGCGACGCCGAAACCGCAGCCGTCGCAGCCGCGGACAACACCCCACGAATTCTCTTCATGAGGCTTCCTCCCCTTGGCGTTCCGTCTCCCGCGGAAGCCTCCTTGGTCTATGAAAGCGCTGCCATTCTGTCAATGGCCTCGCGGCGGCGAGGAGGGCGCTGGCTGAATGCCGCCGCCATTCGATGCACCGCGTTGTAGAAAATGAGGACTTCCCCCCCAGTGAACGGTCGAACGCGGAATCTTGGTCGTCCAAAAAGGCGTGACTGCGCTATCTTGCCACAGCGCAGCAATTAGGCGCCTAACGGCAGATTCGCCTGCGCCGCGGACCTCAAGCCGAGAACGAACATCGGCCAACGCTTCCGCCGCCGGCGACGGCGCCCCCGCCGATGCGTTTCTCCCCATTCTTTGGGGCCAAAATTTCGTGACAGCGCTGCCATTTGCAAGCGCCGCTTTTTCTGCGAAAAGAACTTCGTTCGATTCCAGCCAATTGACGTTATGACGGTTACCCATGACCATGCGCGGACGACCTAAGAACGCCACCCTCTCGGATGTCGCCAAGGCGGCGAAGGTCAGCGCCAGCACCGTTTCGAGAGTCCTGCGTAACCCGGAAGTCGTTTCCGCTGAGTTCCAGTCGCGCGTGCGTCACGCGGTCGACAAGCTCGGCTATGTGCCGGATCCAGCCGCGAGATCGTTGGCTTCCGCGAGATCTGAAAACATCGGAGTTGTCATTCCGTCGGTGACTAATAATGTCTTCGTTGACGTCCTGAGCGGGATTTACACGGTGGCCCACGAAACGAACTTCAGTATTGAAATTGGTAATACACGATACTCGCCAATGCAAGAAGAGAAGATATTAAGAATGCTCTTGAGCCAGCGACCGGCCGGACTGATCGTCACTGGCCTCGATCAATCGGCGCCGTGCCGCGCCTTATTGGAAAACGCCAACTGTCCAATCGTCCAGATTATGGAGTTCGGCAAGTCGCCGGTAGATATGCTGATTGGGTTTTCCCACCGCGACGCGGCGCGCGCCGCCACCCGCCACTTGATCGAACAGGGCTATCGGCGAATCGCTTTCCTTGGCGCGAGTATGGACCCGCGCGCTCAACGGCGCCTCGAAGGGTTTACCGAGGCGGCGGACGCAGAAAGCTTGTTTGATGAACGATTGGTCGTGACGACGCCGCGCCCCACTTCTGTGACGGTCGGTTGTGAATTGATGGCCGAGCTTCTGGCCCGCGCGCCTGACGCCGACGCGGTCTTCTGCATCAACGATGATTTGGCCTTGGGAGCCCTTTTCGAATGTCAGCGACGGCGAATCGTCGTGCCCACGCAATTCGGGATTTGTGGGTTCAACGACCTGGAAATGATGGCGGTCGCCAATCCTGCCCTGACAAGCGTGCAGACGTTTCGTCGGGAAATGGGGCGGCGCGCAGCCGAAATGTTGATGGCGCGCATCAATGGCGCGTCGGCGCCGGCTCCAGTCGTAGATCTCGGCTTTGAACTCATGGAGCGTCAAAGCACCCGGCGACGAGGTTGAAATGTCATCATCGGAGCCCAATGCGACGTCAGAACCGGGTTACGCCCGAACTTCACTAGCGCCTCGACTGTTCATCGCGACGGTTTATCGCCAGATTCACCTTGCCAGAGGCGCGATCCCCTTCCACCAGTCGCTGATAATCGAACTCGAAAAATGGACCAACGGCCGTTCTCCGGCCGTTTGAACATTCAGACCGCGTGCGCCGGAAAATTCCGGGATGTCTGCTGCGACATTTCGATCGCCGCCAGTCCGCTCTCGGCCACCCCGACCGTGCAGGCGTGGCTGGCGGGGGGGCGGCGAAGTGGTTCCTGTCCGCCGCCAGGGAGCGACGCGAAGAATCGGCGACAACGGGCTTGCCAAAGCGTTCATCATACGTTCTCCATATTTCAGAATCTCATGGGAACACCAGATTGAAGACGTTGTTTTGGCGCGCTATTTCCGGCTACGTCCGGACGAATAAAGTGCGACGCTGGCGGGTTGCCCGTCGGAGGCGTCGCGCTGCTGGCGCGCGACGCCAAGGGCGCGTGGACGAGGCGCGACGAATGCAATCTCAACCGTGAACTTTCCAAGCTCTACGGCGTTCCGCTCGACTTCGGACGCATGCGCAGGCGCGTCGACGCGATCGCCGCCGCATTGGAAAATGGAGATCTCGCGGGGCGGCGCTGGTCACTTTGTGCGAGGCGCCTTTCGGAAAGAACGACGCCGAAGGCCTGGCGCGGCTGCACGCGCTCAAAGCCGCGCTGCGTCCGATTCAGAGCTGAGCGCGAGCGACCTGCTCCGCCGCTGCTACGCCACCAGACGGGATACGACTGGCGACGCCCCCTCCGCCGGACGTCCATTGTATGGTCGCCGGGCGACATAGCCGAAAAAAGAAGCGCCAGTCTTGCCGAAGTTCTCTCCTTCGTTCAGCAAGCTAATCCAGATATCTCAATAACATCAGTGCGAACATCGAATTGGCGCGCCGCTCTGGACAAAAGTGCGAATGCCGACGTCATTGAAGTCGAGCTATAATTGCGAGGGATCGAGTCAGGCTTCCTGATCCCCATGTCGGCGCCGCGCCTCCGACAGCTCCATCCGTCGGAAAACTGGCTACACGCGGATTGGAAGCGCATCGGAGACCGGTAGTGTTCATGGCGGACCTCGAAACCGCGTCTGCGCCCTGTTGACGGCGGTTGCGAGTTCCACCCGGAAGCGAAAACGTTGAAATCGGCCCTGCTCGTCATCGACATGCAGAGCGCGATCCTGGCCGGCGAGGCCGTTTCAGCGCCCCGCGTCGAAGCGCCCCTCCCGCGCGTCGTCGGGAGCGGCGATGAGAATGGCGCGAAAATCGTTGACGTTGGTCATGGTCGGACCCGTCACCACCGCGCAGCCGAGCTTCTCGAAAAAGCCATGGCTGTCGTTGTCAGCCAGACTTTCGACCGGCCGAAGCCCCATTTCCCAGGCGCGCGCCAACGTGCTCGGACCGATGATCGCCCCCGCGATCTCCTCCATCCCGTCGACCCCGTCGGTATCCCCGGCTAGCGCATGGACCCCGGCCTCCCCTTCAAGCGCCAGGGCCAATGACAGCAGGAACTCGGCGTTCCGCCCACCTCGTCCGTGGCCGCGAACCGTGACCGTTGTCTCCCCGCTCGAAAGCAGCGTGCAGGGAGGACGGAAAGGCTGGCCGCGACGGGCCACCTGTCGCGCGATGCCTGCCATCGCCTTGCCGACGTCGCGGGCCTCTCCCTCGATCGCGTCGCTCAGGATATGCGCTTCCACCCCGGCGGCGCGCGCCGCCGCGGCAGCCGCCTCTAGCGCCATTTGCGGCGTCGCCGCCATCCGCGTCTCGATTCCGGCCAAGCGAGGATCGCCGGGCTTGACCGACTCGCCTCGGCCGCTGCGCAGCGCCTCGAGCGCCGCCGGCGGCGGAACGATCTCGTATCGGCGCAAGATCGCCAGGGCGTCGGCCGTCGTGGTGGGGTCGGGGACCGTCGGGCCGGAAGCGATCGTCGTCACGTCGTCGCCCGGCACGTCCGACATCAGCAGCGACACCACCTTCGCCGGATGGCAGGCCGCGGCGAGCCGCCCGCCCTTGACCGCGGAGAGATGGCGCCGGACCGTGTTCATCTCGCGGATGGTGGCGCCGCTCGCCAGAAGGGCGCGATTGACCGCCTGCTTGTCGGCCAGGCGCATGCCCTCGAGCGGCGCGGCGAGCAGCGCCGACCCGCCGCCGGAGATCAGACAGAGCACGAGGTCGTCGGCCGCAAGGCCGCTGACGAGCTTGAGCATCCGCCAAGCAGCCGCCTCGCCGGCCGCGTCCGGCACGGGGTGGGCCGCTTCGACGATTTCGATGCGCTTGCAGGGAACGGCATAGCCGTAGCGGGTCACGACCAGACCGGAAATCGGCCAGTCGATGTGCTCCTCGACCGCTTTGGCCATGGCCGCCGACGCCTTGCCCGCGCCGATGACGATGGTCCGTCCGCGAGGCCGACGCGGCAGGCAGGAAGGAACGCAGACCGACGGCTTGGCCGCAGCGATGGCGGCGTCAAACATCCGCCTCAGCAGAACGTCCGCGGCGAGCGGCATCTCGTTCCTCTATCTCCGACCGCCGACGCGTCGCACCCCGGCGCGCTCGATCGACCGAAGGCGATCGCGCAGCCGGGATAGACCCGCGCGCTTCTCCGGCTTCAGAACGCTCCCTCGACCAGGTTTCTCGGTTTCCCGGCCACGAAAGCCTCGATGTTGTCGATCAATTGGTCGGCCAGCGTCTGTTGGGCCTCGTCGCTGGCCCAGGCGATATGCGGGGTCACAATGACATTGGGGCGGCTGGCGATGCGCATGAGCGGCGAGTCGGCCGGCGGCGGCTCGGGAGTGGTGACGTCGACGCCCGCCCCGCTGATCAGCCCTTCCTCAAGGGCGATCTCGAGCGCCTTCTCGTCGATCAGGCCGCCGCGCGCGGTGTTGATGATCAGCGGCCGGCGCTTCATCTGGCGGAACTCCGGCAGCCCGATCACGTTGGCGGTCTCCGGCGTCAGCGGACAGTGGAGGGTGATGACGTCGGCGGTCTCGATCACCTCGTTCCACGGGGTATAGAGCGGACCGAGTCCGGTCTTGCCCTTGTGGGCGGCGAACATCGGCGTCATCCCCAACACCCGGGCGATGTCCGCCACCCGCTGGCCGATGAAGCCCTCGCCGATGATCCCGAGACGCGCGCCGCCGAGATCGTGGATCGGGTGGTTGAAAAAGCAGAACTGGTCCGCCTTCCGCCATTCGCCGGCCAGCACGTCGGCGCGGAACGGCACGATCGAGCGGCGCAACGCCAACATCAGCGCGAAGGTGTGCTCGGGCACGGTGCGGCCCGAATAGCCGCGGATGTTGCTGATCGCAACGCCATTCTTCTGGCAGTAGGGCTTGTCGATGCAATCCGTGCCCGTCGCGGCCACCGCGATCAATTTAAGAGCGGGCAGCTTTTGCAGGATCTCGGCGGTGAGCCGGACCTTGTTGATGATCGCCACCTCCGCGCCCGCGAGCCGTTCGACGACCTCGCCGGGTTTGGTGCGCAGATGCTCGATGAGTTCGCAGGGGAAGTTCGGCTTTCGGATGACGATCTGCGGCGCCACGGTGGCGCGGTCGAGAAACACGATCTTACGCATTTGAGCCTCCAGTGCGACGAGGGCGGCGTTTCCCTGTGCGGCTGGGCCGGGAAGCGGGATTCCTCCCCGCTTCCAGGTCCGTCCGCCGCTGGGGAAACGGCGAACCGCCCCGTCAGGCCTTCAGGCCGCCGAGCAGCCGCTTCACGGTCCGAGCGATGTTATCGGCTGACATCCCGAAATGGTCGAGCAGAGCGTTGCCCTCGCCCGAAACGCCGAACGTCTCCTGCAGTCCGAGTCGGGCGAGCGGCTTGCCGGAGGCTTCCTCGGCCATCACTTCGGCCACCGCGCTGCCGAGACCGCCAATCACGTTGTGGTCCTCCACCGTCACCACCGCCTTGGCCGCGGCCACCTGGGCCACGACGCCGTCGCGGTCGAGCGGCTTCAACGTATGGAGATCGACGACCGTCACGCCGACGCCCTGCTTCTCCAGCGCTTCGGCCGCCTGAAGCACGTTGCGCAGCACAGGGCCGACGGCGAAGATCACCGCGTCGCGCCCGTTCTCGCGCATGACATGCAGCTTGTCGAACACGAAGGGCTCTTCCTCGGCGCACAGCACTGGCTCGCGGCCGCTGCCGACGCGGATATAGCCGGGGCCGGGTCGGTTGACGATGGCCTGCGTCGCCTTGCGGGTCTGGCCCGGATCGGCGGGAATGACGATCTCCATGCCGGGAATTGCGCGCAGAATCGCCAAGTCCTCGACCGATTGGTGGGTCACGCCCTCACGCTCGCCGCCATGCACGCCGCCATTGAGACCGACCATCTTCACCCCGAGATGAGTGTAGCCCGTATAGTTGCGCACCTGCTCGCAGGCCCGCATGGTGATGAAGTTGGCGTAGGTCACGACGAACGGCTTGTAGCCGCAGCTCGCCAGACCTGCGGCGAAGGCGACGGCCGTCTGCTCGGCGATGCCGACCTCGAAGAGGCGCTCGGGAAAGGTTTCGGCGAACTTCGTGGCCCGCGCCGCCTTGACGGAGTCGGCGCTGACCAGCACCACCTTGAGATCCGCTCGAGCGAGTTCGAGAATGGCGTCGGCGGCGGCCTGACGGGTGCTCGCGATCTTTTCGGGGTTCATGCTGCCTCCAGGGCCTTGATGGCTTCGGCGAGTTGTTCTGCGTTGGGCACGCCCTTGTGCCAGGCGTTGTTGTTCTCCATGAACGGCACGCCTTTGCCCTTGATGGTGTGCGCGACGATGAGCGTCGGCGCGCCGGTCTCGTTCTTGGCGGCGGCGATCGCGTTGAGGATCTGCTTGTAGTTGTGGCCATCGATGTCGAGCGTGTTCCAGCCGAAGGCGCGGAACTTTTCCGCGAACGGGATGCGGTTGACGCCGCTGACCGCGTCGGTCGATCCGCCCGACTGGAAGTTGTTGAGGTCGACGAAGGCCGTCAGGTTCGCGAGCCTCATGTTGCCGGCCACCTGCGCGCCTTCCCAGACGATGCCCTCGTTGGCCTCCCCGTCGCCGATGATCACGTAGACGCGGTAATCCTTCTTGCCCAGCCGCGCGGCGGCGGCCATGCCGGCCCCCACCGACAGCCCGTGGCCGAGCGTCCCCGTCGTCATGTCGACGCCCGGAATTTTGTCCATCACCGGATGGCCTTGCAGGATCGAACCGAGGGAGCGGAACGAAGGCAGCAGGTCTTCGGAGAAGAAGCCGAGCTTGGCGAGAGCGGCGTAGAGCACCGTGCAGGCGTGGCCCTTCGAGAGCAGGAAGCGATCTCGGTCTTCCCATTTCGGGTTCTTCGGGTCGACGCGCATCTCGTCGAAGTAGAGCGCCGTGACGAGATCGGCGATAGAGAGCGCCGGGCCGGGATGGCCGTCTCCCGCCTTGTGGATCAGGGTCAGCGTATTCTTGCGAAGCTCGACCGAAATGCTCTTGAGCCGGGCGATTCTTGCTTCTTGGTCAACTGCGTTCATGGAAGAACTCCGAGATGGACCTCCTTGCGCGTCGGGAAAGTTGGTCCGGGACAAGGTGGAAGGGGATGCCGGAGCGCTACTCGACGGTTCCCATCGGCGCCATCGCCGCGACGTTCCTTTGGGAGGCGCCGACTCGCGCCAACTGCTCCAAGCCCGAACCCGTCCGGCGGCATAAGAAGTGCTGAAGCCGGCCAGGTCGCCCAAGCGTTGATCAGCGCGACGCCGCCCCCCTCCTGAGCTTCCCCCCGACAGCCCTGATCTGGCCGCCGGCCCCGGCTTGCGCCCCGAAAGGCGCAGGCCGACAGCCTCCATCAGGTGATGCGCTTGATGGAGGCCGCGATTTCGTCATGCTCGAAGACGTGCTTCCAGTCGGAGCGCATCAGCGCCGGCTTGCCGAATTCGATCGCCTTGTTGCAGGCGTCCGAGAAGCGGCCTTCGATTTCGTTGAAGGTCACGGCGAGCAGGATGTTCAGGTGCCCGAGGATGAAGTCTCTCGCGGCGACCGGGTCGACGCCGCGCGCGATGACCTCGTCCAGGGCCTCGCGCATGACGGCGACCAGGGTCGCCCCGACGGTCTCGGAAAGACCCGGCTCGAGCAGGGCCATCTGATCGACCGTGACGCGATGGGAGCGCAGAATCGGCGCCCAGATCGCGCGGGCGACGGCCTCGCCCTTGGCGTAGTCGCTTTCCGGCCCCTGCATCAGCGCGTTGACGATGCTCTGACGGGCGTAAAGGCCGCCGAAATGGTCGGTGATCACCTCTTCCCGCGCCTCGTTGTAGAAGATCAACGGGTGGCAGGGATGGGTGACAAAGTAGGTCAGGTCCTTGCGGTCCGGCAGATGCCCGGCGAATGGGGCCGCCGCGTCGAGGATGACCATCATGGTCCCCGACTTCATTGACGGCGCCACTTGGTGGGAAATCTTGCGGATCAGGGTATCCGGCACGGCTAAAATGACGATGTCGGCGCCCGCGAGGGCGGCTTCCTGATCGACGCAGTCGATTCCAAGGTCTTTCTTGACCCGCTCGCGGCCGGCCGGCGAGGGCTCGACGTGGCGGACTGCATAGTCGGATTTCAGAAGGTTGCGCGACAAGCGGTAGCCCATCTTGCCGCCCGCGCCGAACAGCGCAACTCGAGTCATTTTCGCTCACTCCCTTCAGCGTGGTCCGTTTCTTCTCGGCTCGCTGGTATGATGTCATACGATCATGACATCGTCAACTTATAATATGTCTCGCGTCCTCAAGATTCCCAGATCCAGAAACGCCCCTGCAGGAATTCGGAAATCTGACGGAACCTTTCCCGTCCCGGCGTTCCAGAGCGGGGGCGGCGGCCATGGCGCCCCAGGCGGACGACCGAGGGGCGGGGCGCCGTTTCCCGCCGAGCGATCGCCCGTCCCGCCCCGTCATCAGGCGCTCCTGGCGGCTCCTTTGGGCCGCCGGACCGGCAGAGTCCGGCGGAGCCCCGCCGCCTCGGCCCCGGCGAGCGCGAGGACCAGAATCACCACGACGCCCTGCACCATGTCCTGCGTCCCCGGCGGCAGGCCGATGACCTGCATCGTCGCAACGAGCAGGATGAGAAGGATGCTGGCGAAGAAGGTGCCCATCGAAGTCGCCGCCCCTCCGAAAATCGGCGTCCCGCCGAGCACGACGGCGGCGACCGATTGCAGGAGATAGGTCTGCCCCATCTCCAGGAACGCTCCGTTGATATAAGCTCCGAGCAACAGCCCCGTCGCGGAAGCCAACAGCGCCGAAAGCAAGAAGGCCGACGCGACAATCCGTCCGCAGTGAATGCCCACCAGCCTCGCGGCGTCGCGGCTTTGGCCGACCGCGGAAAGCTTGCGGCCGTATAGCGTGCGGCGCAGCACGAAACTCGTCGCCCCGACCAAGGCGAGCGCGACGGCCACCATGACCGGGATCCCCGCCACGCGGGCGCTGGCGATGTAATGCAACGTCGGGCTGACCTTGAAGCCGGGAATATAGTTGTTGGCCATCAGCGTCGCGGTTGCGAGCACGTACCCGGTCGCCAACGTCGCGATGATCGCTGGGATGCGCAGGCAGACGACCAGCAGCGCATTGACGCCGCCGACCGCCAGCCCGATCAGCGCCGCGACGCCGACGCCGAGCGGCAGGTTTACGTCCTCTCCGCGGATAACGATCAGCGCGACGTAGGCGTTGAGGGTGATGATGGAGGGAAGCGAAAGGTCGATGTTGCCCCGCCCCGTGGCGATCACCAGCATCTGCGCGATGCCGATCACGGTCAGGAAGGACGCCGACAGGACGATGCCCGAAAGATTCGACAGGTTGAAGCGATTGGTCGCCGTCGACAGAATGAACCAAACCAGCACGACCGCCGCGGCCGACCATATCCAGGGGTTCTTGTGCGCCCAAGATGAAAAACTGAAGCGGCGCGTCATTGTTCGTCTCTCCGGTCCGCCATCAGGCTGCGCATCGTCAGCAGAGCGATCAGCACCAGTCCTTGGGTTGCGGCGTTGAAATCGGTGCTGACCCCAAGGACGCCGAGCAGCGCGCCGATGAGCGACAGCGTCACGGCGCCGGCGACGGCGCCGGCGGGCGCGATATATCCGCCAATCAGGCTTGACCCTCCCATCACCGCCGCCGCGACGCTGAGCAGGGTGTACGAATTCCCCGAGTTGATATCGCTGGCCGTGTTGATCGCCGTCAGCGAAAGACCGCCTACGGCGGCGAAGGCTCCCGAAATTCCATAGCGGATCAACGCATAGCGGGTCGCGCTCCACCCCGAACGGGTCATCGCCCCGGCGTTATTGCCGAACCCGCGTAGCGCCACGCCGAGCGGCAGCCAGTTGATTAGGGCGGCCAGCAGACCGACCACGCAGATCAAGATCACCGAGGTTGGAAACCCGCCCAGCGACCAACCAACCATAGCGGAGAGATATTCCGGACTCTGGCCGCCTGGCGTCGGCTGCAACGAATAGCCGACGCCCATCCAGATGAACGAAGCCCCAAGAGTGACGACGATCGCCGGGATTTTGCGGATTTGGATGAGGCCGCCCAGCGCCGCGTAAGCCGCAATCGCCGCTGCGATGACCGCGGCGCCGAGCGGTGGATTGTCATAGAGAATCGTGGCGCTCAGCACGCTGACCAGACCGGCGAAGGGGCCTGCTCCGAAATCGATCTCGCTGCCGCCGATTACGAACATCTGGGCCATCGCCACCAGCACCAGCGAGAGCGCCGGCATCAGGAGAAGGTCGAGGCCAAAGACCGAGGCGACCTTCGGGTTGACCAGCATCATGATGGCCAGGACCGCGGCCATGCCGATGAACGGCGCCAAGGTCACCAGGCGGCGGCTCCATCGACCGGGCTCGGCGCGTTCGACAGCCCTCTTCTGGCCGGAGTGGACGCCATGCGAGAACGAAGCGGCGACGATCGATTCTGCGTTGATCTCCGCGCCGCGAAGTTCTTGGACGATCCGGCCGCCGGAAAACACCAAGACCCGATCGGCCATCAAAAGTTCCGAGTCTTCAGTCGACAGCCAGACCAGCGCCTTGCCTGTGTTCGCGATTTCGTCGCACAGACGATAGAAATCCTGCTTCGTGGCGATATCGACGCCGCGCGTCGGATCGTCGAGCAACAGGATAGGGGCGTCGGCCACGATGGCCCGCGCGACCAGGGCCTTCTGCTGGTTTCCCCCGCTGAGCTCCAAGATGTTGGAGTCGAAGCGGGCTTCGTCCAGCCGCAGCAGGGCCGCCGCCCTCCGCGCCTTCTCGCGTTCCACACGGTCGGAAATGAGGGCCAAAGGGCCACGCGTGACAATGCGTCCGATGCTGATCGTGTCGAGCACATTCCAAAGAAAGAAGACGCCCTCCTTGGCGCGGTCGCCGGCGATAAAGGCGGCGCGCCCCTGGCGGAAGACGCCGCCTTGTTTGCCGCGTTCAGGGGCGAACAGGGCCTGGAGCAGATCTTTTTGTCCGCTGCCCTCAAGACCGGCCAGACCGACGATCTCGCCCTTGCGGATCTCGACGTCGTGGCCGAGCAATTCCGTGAACCAGCCGGAAACCCGCGCGACGGCTTCGGAAGAGTCGGCTGTCGAGGTCTTGCGGTGTGAGTTCAGAGCGTCGACGCTGCCGCCCATCAACTGCACAAGCCGCTGGATTGAAGCGCTGCACGCCGCGCCGCGCCAGACGATGTCGCCGTTGCGCATCACCACGACCTTCGTCGCGATGTCGATCACCTCCTGCAGCTTATGGCTGATGAAGATGAACGCGACTCCGGCCTCGGATCGCGCCTGGATGAACTCGCGAAGCTGTCGCGACCGCTCCTGGTCAAGCGACGAAGTCGGCTCGTCGAGAATGATGAGACGCAGATTGCTCACGGCGGCGGCGCGCGCGATTTCCACCGTCTGGCGGTCGCCGATGGTGAGGTGGCTCACCTTCGCGTCGACGTCGATTCCGGCGCCGGGAAAGACCGCGTCGAGCGCAGCCCGCGCCCGCTGGCGATGGATCTCGCGCCAGTTGGGTCCCCGCTGAGCCGATTGTGGCGATTCCAGATAGAAGTTCTCCGCAACCGACAAATTGCCGCAGAGAGAAAGTTCCTGATGCACCATGCGAACGCCGCGGCGTTGGGAATCCGCCGGGCCGTAGTGGTCGAGGTCGACCTCCTCTCCGGCGACGACGATGCGCCCCTCGTCGGGCGCGGTCTCGCCGCACAGCACGCGCATCAGGGTGGATTTGCCGGCCCCGTTGCCGCCGACCAAGCCGACGACGTCGCCGGCCCTCACTTCAAGGTCGACGCCGGCGTTGGCCAGGGTGATTCCAAAGCGTTTGACGATGCCCTGCATGGACAGGACTTGGGGGCGTGCAGCGCCATCCGGCGTGCAATCATCCGATTCGGAAATCGACCCCTGCAGCGTTATAGTCATGATGACTATTCTCACCCCCCGGCCGCCCGGCGATAGCTCCAGCAGCCGGGGGTTTACTCCATAACCTGGTTATCAGCTTGAAGAATTACTTAGACAGAAGGTTCTTCTTTACCCACTCGTCGGTGTAGGTCGGGCTGATGATCTGTCCGGAGGGGATCGAAGCGTACTGATCGAGGTTATTGGCGTCGACCGTCATCACCGGCATGATCAGCTTCTTGGAAACTTTGGCGCCGTGCAAAATCTCCATTCCGAGCCAGAACGCGGCGCCGGAGATGCCCGGCGTGGTGTTCATCGACACCGTCTGGTAACCGTCTTTTTTGTTCTCGGCGGCCCACCACCGCACGAAGTCGCCGCCGCCGCCGCCCTCAATCACCGGCATGTGGCCGACGTACTCGCCGCCATACTGCACGAAGGCCTGCACCATGCCGATGTCGTCCGGCCCCTGGCCAAGGACGGCGTCGACATGCGGCAGGCTGGGAAGCACGTTGGCGATCGCCGACTGCGCCACGGAAGGCGTGCACTGGCCATAGACCGTCGCCACCACCTTGATGTCCGGATACTTGGCGATGACCGAACGCTGCGCGTTATACATGTCGTTGTCCGGGGCGGATCCCTTCACCCCGCGAACCTGGATGATGTTTCCCTTGTAGCCGATCAGCTTGAACACCGCCTCGGCCTGCGCCGCCTTGTAGCCCGTGAAATCGAAATTCAACTGGTAGTTGCAGGGAGCGGAGGCGATCGAATCAAACGAGATCACCGTGATGCCGGCGGCGCAGGCCTTCTCGAGCACGCCGTTGACGGCCGTTTCCGAAGCCGCGTCGACGAGCAGCACGTCGACGCCCTTGAGGATCAGTTCGCCGATCTGACTGCTCTGCTGGGCGACCGAGCCGTCGCCGTTCATGATGACGTAGTCGGCGATCTCGCCGTTGGCCTTGGCCGTCTTGGCCGCCTCTTCGAATGAATCCACCATCTGGTGGCGCCACGTGTTGCCATAGAAGGCATTCGCCAGGGCGACGACGGGTTTTGCTTGGGACGCTTGCGCAGGGGGGGTCGCTGCGCACAACCCGAGTGTCGCGCCGACCAGCGCGGCCGCTAGTGCCAATCTCATGGGTGTCTCCTCGAATCCATTTTCTGCGAGGGCGCCCCTCGTGGACGTTGCCTCAGTATCATGTTATACCAGATCACCAAGAAGGCAAGCCCGGTTCGCCCGCCCGTCCGGGGCGTGGAGAACGGCGCGGCAAGGGAGGCGTCGATGTTCGCGGAACTGGAGGGGGCGGGCTTCGAGGCGTTCGACGCGCGTTTCTCCGCTCTCTACGCGCAACACATTCATGTCGAGCGGTTGTGGAGCGGAGCGCGCTGGTGCGAAGGCCCGGCTTGGTTCGCGGCGGGGCGCTACCTGGTCTGGTCGGACGTCCCCAGCAACCGGATGTTGCGCTGGGACGAGACCGACGGCTCGGTCTCCGTCTTTCGCCAGCCTTCGAACTTCAGCAATGGCAACACGGTCGATCGTCAGGGGCGTCTGGTGACATGCGAACACCAGACCCGACGCGTCACCCGCACGGAACACGATGGTTCTATAACGGTTCTGGCCGATCGCTACGGCGGCAAACGTCTCAATTCCCCAAACGACGTCATCGTCGGTTCCGACGGATCGGTCTGGTTTAGCGATCCCTTTTACGGCGTCGTCACCGACTACGAGGGCGGCGTGCAGGAGATCGAACAGGACGGCTCGCATCTCTACCGGATCGACTCCGTCTCCGGCCGCGTCGAACGCATGGCCGACGATTTCGTCCAGCCCAACGGCCTGGCCTTCTCCCCCGACGAGCGCGCTCTCTATGTTTCCGACACCGGCGCGACCCACGTCGCCGGCGGGCCCGCGCACATTCGCCGGTTCTTGGTCGGCGACAACGGACGGCTGTCGGGCGGATCCGTGTTCGCCACCAGCGCCGCCGGCATTTACGACGGCTTCAGGGTCGACCATGAGGGACGCGTCTGGACGAGCGCCGCCGACGGCGTGCATTGCTACGCGCCGGGCGGCGATCTCATCGGCAAGATCCGCATTCCGGAAATCGTCGGCAACGCGACGTTCGGCGGCGCTTTCCGCAACCGCCTGTTCATCTGCGCCACGACATCGATTTATTCCGTCTACCTGTTCACCCGCGGCGTGACCATCGGATGACCCGGCCGGCGACGAAAGCCGCGCCTCGCCGCCGCGGCGAGGCGCTCCCCGCCAGAGCGACATGCCCGCAAATCCCTGCGATGCGACCGCAGCGATCGTCAATTCACTGAGGCCGACCGCGTGCCGAAGCCGGCCGGCCCGCCCCTTTGGGAGGAACCATGTTCGACGATTCGGAACGCTTTCGCCTGTTCGGAACGACCTCGCGCGAGGAAGAGCCGCGTCGTCTTGTCGCGGGCCCGCTCGACGTCATTCTGCAGGGGGGCAACCTGCGCCGCCTGCGATACCTGGGCCATGAGGTTCTGAGAGGGGTGGCGTTTCTGGTGCGGGACCGCGACTGGGGAACCTGCGCCGCCGAAATCTCCGACCTGACCATTGAAGAATCGCCGGATCGCTTCGCCGTGCGTTACCGGGCATGCTGCAGAGCCCCTTCGGGGGCCCAGCTGCGAACGGAGAACCGGATCACGGGACTGGCCGCCGGCTCGCTGGAATTCGTCGCCCTCTACAGCGCCGACGCCGATTTCGAGACGGCGCGGGCGGGCTTCACCGTGCTGCATCCGCTCGCCGGCGTCGTCGGCCAGCCGGTCGAGGTGCTGCATGGCGACGGAAAGGTCGAGAACGGTTCCTGGCCCGACCTCATCGCCCCCTGGCAGCCCTTCAAGGACATCCGCGCCATCGCCCACCGCGTGGCGCCCGGAATCCAGGCCCGAACGCACCTGCTGGGCGACACGTTCGAAATGGAGGACCAGCGCAACTGGACCGACGCTTCCTTCAAAACCTACAATCGGCCGCTGGCGCTGCCGTGGCCTTACGCAATTCCCGCCGACACGCCGCAGGAACAGAGCGTGCGCGTCGCGCTTGCATGCGACGCGGCGGCGGCGGCGGCCCGGCCGCGGCCGAGAGTCATGACTCTCGATCGGGAGGAGACCGAAGTCCCCCTGCCGATGATCGGCGTCGGCTTGCGACCGGAATGCGCGGCGACGGACAAGGCGGCGCTGCGAACCCTGCGCGCCGTCAACGCCCAGCTGCTCCTCGGTCATTTCGATCCTTGCGCCGGTCATGGCGAGCAGGCGCTCGCGGGTTACGCCGACCTGCAGCGGGCGTCGGGCCTGCCGCTGACGCTGGAGGCGGCGCTGCCGTGCCGGCGCCCGCTTCTCGAAGAGGCGCAGGAAATCGCCGACCAGCGCCGAAGGGTCGGTCTCGCTCTTGAAAGCATCTTCGTCTGCCCCTCGGTCGATCGCCAGTCGACCCCCCCGGGCAGCCGCTGGCCGGAATGCCCTCCGCTCGAAGACGTCTATTCGGCGATGCGCGCGGCGCTCGGCCCCCTCCGTCTTGGCGGCGGCATGATGAGCTATTTCACCGAATTGAACCGCAAACGAGCGCCGGCGGACCGGATCGACTACCTCAGCCACGCCACCAACCCGATCGTTCACGCCGCCAGCGACCTAAACGTCATGCAGAGCTTCGAGGCTCTGGCTGACGTCGTGCGCAGCGTGCGGGCGATCTATCCCGACAAGCCCTATCGCATCGGTCCTTCGACGATCGCCATGCGGCAGAACCCATACGGGGCGGCGACAAAAGACAATCCCACACGTGTCCGCATCCCGATGGCGAATGTCGACCCGCGTCACAACGGCGATTTCGCCGCCGCCTGGACCCTCGCCTACGCGGCGACCGTGTCCGGCGCCAGACTCGAGGCGTTGACTCTCTCGACGTTGACGGGCCCGTTCGGACTGATCGCCGGCCGCGGCGAACCTGCCGCCGAGGGGGAGCTGCGCCCGCTGGCGCGCGTGATTGCGGAACTGGGAAAAATGGCGGGAAAGCGCTTGTGGCGGCTCCGTTCCAGCCACCCGGGAACCCTGGCCGGTTTGGGGGCTCCGGGAATCATGCTGCTCGCCAACCTGACGCCGGAGACGCTCGAGGTCTGTCCCGAATGGAGCTTCTCGACGGCGCGGTCGCTTGTCCGCCCCCGGCGCATCGCCGCCGCAGGGCGAGCGATCGAACTGCCGCCCTATGAATCCGTCGCGGTTGAATGATTCTTGATCGCAAAGAGGGCGCGCGACCGCTCCAGATGCTGAATCATCGCCTGCTCGGCCCGAATCGGGTCGGCGGCGGCGATGGCGTCGACAATTTCCGCGTGCTCCTCGAGAGTGAAATTCTCCTGGCCCGTCCAGATCAGCATTTCCGTGTGATAGGCCTCAAGCCATCCGAGCATGGCCTCGGCCACAACTGGAAAGATCGGGTTCCTGGAAATTTTCGCGATCGCCACATGGAGAGCCATGTCCGACTTGATGAAGCCCGCCGAATTGCCGAGATTTTTCTTTTGCAGATCGAGCAACTTGCGCAATCCTGCGACGTCTTCGGGGGTGGCGTTCTTCGCCGCGACGCGGACGAGCCCCTGTTCGAAGAAGATGCGGGCGTTCTTGAGGTTCTCGAGCGACTCGGCGGATCCTGAAAGCATGAGCTTGGCCGAGAGATCGACCTGATTGATGATCGACTGCGCGGTGATCTCGCGCACGCGCGCGCGCTCGCCGTGGGAAACCTTGATCAAGCCCTTGTTCGCCAACGACAACAACGCTTCGCGAACGGCAGGGCGGCCGACGCCGAAACGCTCCATCAATTCCCGCTCGGAAGGCATTTCGTCGCCGGTTTTGAATTCGCCGCTTTGAATCATCTTTCTCAGTCGGGCGAACACCTCATCTGACAGCCGCTTCCGAACGATCCGTTCCGTGACCACTTGGCCAAACCTCCCGACTCGGTGAGGCGCGCACCTCAAGATGATGTATGATATGATACCAACAAGACCTTTACAATAGACACGAATTTCCCGCCGCCATCTCTGGAAGCGCGCCGAGCGCCGATGTCCTCAACGATCGCCTCGCCCGGCTCAAGACGGGTCCGAACGGGCCAAAGCGGCGCTTGAACCGCATCGCGGCAAATTCCGCCTGCTCGGCGGCGATCGGACCTGAGGCTGTTGGTTCGAACCTCAGAAATGGTGCCCCTGGCCGGAATCGAACCAGCACTCCTTGCGGAACTCGATTTTGAGTCGAGCGCGTCTACCAGTTCCGCCACAGGGGCCCGCGCGAGGCGGCCGGGCGATATAGAACGGCCGCGGCGGGGCGGTCAACGGCCGCGGCGATATCGCCGAGCCCCAGCCAAACGATCGCGCGCCTTACCCGAATGAACAGCGAGGGCCGTCTGGACACCCCCGCGGCGGGCGGCTATGTCTCGAGGCAGCGCGGGGGCGCCGACGACGGGAGCCGCATGTTCAAGAGCCTCTACGCTCGCCTGCTCGCGTTGTCGCAAAGCGCGCGCGCGCCTTACGCGCTCGCCGCCGTCGCCTTCGCCGAGAGTTCGTTCTTTCCCATTCCCCCCGACGTCATCCTCGCGCCGATGTCGCTCGCCGCGCCGCGGCTCGCCTGGCGCTACGCGGCGATCGCCACCCTCGCCTCGGTGGCCGGAGGGGCGGTCGGCTACGCCATCGGCGCGCTGCTCTACGACACGCTCGGCCATTGGCTGATCGACTTCTACGGCTACGCCGACCGCATGGCGACGCTGAAGGACGCCTACGCGCGCTGGGGCGCGCTGGTGATCCTCGTCAAGGGCTTGACGCCGATCCCCTACAAGCTCGTCACCATCGTCTCCGGACTGCTCGGCTACAATTTCGCCACCTTCATGGCGTTGTCGGCGGTGACGCGCGGCGCGCGGTTCTTCCTTCTCGCCGGCGCGTTCAACCGTTTCGGCGATCCGCTGCGCGTCGCCCTTGAGCGCTACTTCGCCTTCTTCCTCGCCGCGCTCGCGGCGATCGTCGCAGCGGGCTTCGTCATCGCCGCCAAGGTGTTCTGAATGAACCTGATCGCCTTCGCCTTCCCGCCGACGCAGACCGGCCGCGCGCTATGGATTCTGTTCGCCGCGCTGGCGACGCTCGCGGCGGTGTGGATCTTCCAGGCGCTCGGCTATCGGCCGTGCGAGCTCTGCCTCACCGAGCGCTACGTCTTCTACGCGGGCGCGCCGCTGGCGGCGCTGGTCGCCTTTCTCGGCGCGCGCGTTTCGACCGGCGCGGCGCGCGCGGGCCTCATCCTGCTGGCGCTCGCCTTCCTCGCCAACGCGGCGCTCGCCGGCTATCACGCGGGCGTGGAATACCATTTCTGGCCCGGCCCGACCGCCTGCGCCGGCGCGATGAGCGCGCCGATCGACGTCGCCGATCTCCTGAAGCAGGCGCAGGCCACCCCTGAGCCCCGCTGCGACGAGGCGGCGCTACGCGTCTTCGGCCTGTCGCTCGCCGGCTGGGACATGGCGGCGAGCGCCGCGCTCGCCGTTTACGCGGCGCTCGCGGCGCGGTTGGCGCGCTAGAGAAAGCGCGCCTCAGATCGGCGCCTTGCCGAGCGGCAGGCCGTTGACCTTCATCATGCCGTCGGCGGCGAGCTCGATCGCCCAGGTCAGCCCGCCGTCCGCCTCCGCCTTGCCGAGGCCCTTGGCCATCGCCAGGAACGGCGTGAGCTTCTTCTCCGCCTCGGGGCCGAGGCCCTTCAGCCCTGCCTGCGTCTGGTCGAAGTTGCGCAGGCGAATCGTCACCGCGCCGACGGGCTTCGAGGCCTGGTAGCGAACCTGTCCCTGGAACGACAGATCGAGCAGCGGCGCGACGATATGCGAGGGCGGGATGTCGATCGTCGCCCCGGCCGGCCCGATCAGCTTGGCCCAGATCTTGGCGCTGTCCTCGCTCGAGATCGGCGGCGCGTCGCCGGCCAGATGCAGATCGGCGACCGCCTCCGCGCTCGCCGCGGCGACGTCGAAACCGCTCGCCTTGAAGCCGACGTCGAGCGCGCTAGGAACAAAACCGCGGTAGAGAGCGGGGACCAGGCCCGGAGGCAACGTCAGGCCGGAGACGGCGAAATGCTCCTCGAAACCGCCCGCGGCGCCGGTCGCGCCGCCGAACCCGACCTTCGCCGAGTCGAACGCCACCGCGCCCTGCGGCAGCTCGGCGGTCGTCTTCTCGGCCGAGATCGTCTCGTTGAGCGCCAGCCGGCCGTCGAGCGCGGCGGTCAGCAGCGCCTTCAATTTCGCCTCGTCGGCGGCGCGGTCGGCGCGGTTCGGATGCGCAGCGAGGAAGGCCCACAGCTCGAGCGCGGCGCGCGACCTCAGCCCCTCAAGGGACGCGTCGACGGCGGCCTTGTCGAGGCGGACCGCGATCGAGACCGGCTTCGCGGCGGGGTCGGCTTGCGCGTCCGCCTTGACGAACGAGAAGCTCGCGGCGACGCCGGCGACGCTCTCCTGGAGCGTCGAAGAAACCGCGCCGTCGGCCCCCGCTTGCGCGGCGCCGGTGAAGTTCGCCTGCAGCGCGCCGGCCTCGACGCTCCCCTCGCGGTGAGGGCCGCTCATCTTCACGCTCAGCTTGTCGGCGCCCGCCGAGCCGCTGCGGAACCAGGCGATGGCGGGGTCGACGACGTACTCGCCGCGGTAGCCCGTGAGGGCGATGGCGGTCGTGCGGTCGTTGTGGTGGACGACGATCGGCGGGAAGTCGGCGAGCGTGACGCGCCAGGCGCCGTCGTCCTGCTCGATCAGCTTGTAGCGGATGGTCGCGGGCTCGTAGGTCACGCCGAGCGCCTGCAACGGCGCGGTCAACTGGGCGAGATCGAAGGACACGGCGTAGTCGGACGCCTCCGACGTGACGACGATCGCCGGCGGGGCGGCCGCCTTGCCGAGGTAGGCGGCGAAGAAGGCGTTGATCTTCTGCGCCCCTTCGGGCGTCGGCGGCAGATCCTTGGCCCAGGCGGCGGTCGCGAGCGCGGTCGACGCCGCGGCCGCGAGCGCGACGGCGCGCAGCGGAAAACAAGGTTGGCGAATAGGCATGACGGTCCCTCAGGGTCTCGAACACAATCGGTCTGACGTCGGCGAGGCGCCGATATTAGGGGAAATCCCTGTTCCCGTCGCTTTGCGCCGACGTCCGCCCGACGGCGTTCGCCGACCGACGTTACCGTATGATGAAGGCGCGCCGCAAAAGCGACGCGAGGCGTGATTCGCGCCCCGCTCAGGGGGCTGGCAGCGCCGGCGTCGCGCGCTTGCGCGGGATCTGGGCGAGCGCGACGCTCGCCTTCACCGCCGCCTGCACTTTCTCGAAAGCGCGCACCTCGATCTGGCGCACGCGTTCGCGCGACACGCCGAACTCGGTCGACAGCTCCTCGAGCGTGACCGGGTCGTCGGCGAGCCGGCGCGCCTCGAAAATGCGCCGCTCGCGCGGGTTCAACACCCGCAGCGCGCCCTTCAACGCCGTCAACCGGGCGTCGCCCTCTTGGCGATCGGCGAGCGCCGTCTCCTGGCTCGGGCTGTCGTCGACCAGCCAATCCTGCCACTCGCCGTCGCCCTCCTCGCGCAGCGGCGCGTTCAGCGACGCGTCGCCGCCGAGCCGGCGGTTCATGTCGACCACCTCCTGCTGGGCGACGCCGAGGCGCTTGGCGATGGTGGCGACCTGGTCGGCGCGCAAGTCGCCGTCGTCGAGCGCCGAGATGCGGCTCTTCGCCTTGCGCAGGTTGAAGAACAGCTTCTTCTGGCTGGCGGTGGTGCCCATTTTCACCAGCGACCACGAGCGCAGGATGTATTCCTGGATCGAGGCGCGGATCCACCACATCGCGTAGGTGGCGAGCTTGAAGCCCTTGTCCGGCTCGAATCGGCGCACCGCCTGCATCAGCCCGACGTTGCCCTCCGAAATCACCTCGCCGATCGGCAGGCCGTAGCCGCGGTAGCCCATGGCGATTTTCGCCACCAGACGCAGGTGGGAGGTCACCAGCTTGTGGGCGGCCTCGCGGTCGCCATGCTCGCGCCAGCGTTTGGCGAGCATGTATTCCTCCTGCGGCTCCAGCATCGGGAACCGCTTGATTTCGGAGAGATAACGGGAAAGCCCGGATTCACCGGCGACGACGGGAAGGGCGGCGGCCATCGGGACCTCCTCTCGGAGCGAAGCGGCGAAGGCGCGCTCCATCACGCCGGTCAAGGCGGCGCTTAGCTGGATATAGTTCGGGCGACCATGGCCGAAAGAGGGCGAAAAGGCGAGCCGCTGCGAGCGGGGCCTTGACATTTCGTTCAACCGCCGGGCCGCCCCTCACGCCCCGCCGCGCGCCGCGTCCTCCCGTAACGCTCTGACAAGAAGCATGAAATCTTCCGGCGGGGCTCGCTCGAACGACAGCGGCGCGCCGCTGATCGGGTGGTCGAAAGCGAGCGTCGCCGCATGCAGCGCCTGCCGCCCGAGCGCCGCCAGAGCGGCGCGCGCCTCCGGCGACAGGCGGGACGCCTTGGTCTTGAAGGCCGCGCCGTAGACCGAATCGCCGAGCAACGGGCAGCCGATATGGGCGAGATGGACGCGGATCTGGTGGGTGCGGCCGGTCTCCAGGCGGCAGGCGATCAGGCTCGCCGGCCCCAGCCGCTCGATCAGCCGCCAGTGAGTCGTCGCCCGGCGACCGCGCGCGGCGGGCACGACCGCCATCTTCTCGCGATGGACCGGGTGGCGGCCGAGCGGCGCGTCGATCGCCCCCGCCGCGGCGTCGGGCGCGCCCCAGACGAGGGCGCAATATTCGCGCCTCAGCGAGCCTAAGCGCCCGTGGTCGGCGAACAGCGCCGCCAGACCGTGATGGGCTGCGTCGCTCTTGGCGGCGACGATCAGCCCCGAGGTGTCCCTGTCGAGGCGATGGACGATGCCCGGCCGCTTCACCCCGCCGACGCCCGACAGACCGGCGCCGCAATGGCGAATCAGCGCGTTGACCAGCGTGCCGGAAGCGTGGCCGGGCGCGGGATGGACGACCAGGCCGGCCGGCTTGTCGATCACGATTAGGTGTTCGTCCTCGTAGACGACGTCGAGCGGCAGGTCCTCGCCCACTGCGTCGGCGGGCGCCGCCGGCGGCACGACGACGGTGATTCGCGCGCCCTCGCGCAGCTTCGAAGCGGGATCGCGCGCTTCGACGCCGCCGACGGCGACCGCGCCGACCTCGATCATCGCCTTTAGGCGGGTGCGCGACAGATCGAGGCCCTGCGCCTCGGCGGCGCGGGCGAGAAAGCGGTCGAGCCGATCGCCGGCGTCGGCCGCGCCGACCTCGAAGGCGAGCGCGCGCGCGCTTTCCCCCTTCATTTCCCGTATGTCCCCGCGGCGACGGCGATTTACGCGCGACCATCGCCGGGACGCCGTCGCCGCATGGCTTCCTCTCGCGCTTGAGCGGCGAGACGTCGTCCAGCCGCCGCCTGTGAGACTTAGGCGCGACCCGCCCGGGTGACAAGCCGAACACGGCCGCCGCAATTCGGATCGACCGCCTTGATTTGAATGCGGCGTTCCGATATTTCGTAAGATGTCGATTACTGGCCGACGACTTGGTCCCGTATCTCGCGATGCGAGCCGACGAAACTCCCTGCATCGATAGTCGCGCCTGACGCGGCGCGCGTGCGGCGTCGATTCTCTTATAATCTCTCTAATACGGAAATCTCCGATGGCAACCGGTACGGTCAAGTGGTTCAACGCCACGAAAGGGTATGGCTTCATTCAGCCTGATGACGGCGGCAAAGACGTGTTCGTGCACATCAGCGCCGTTGAGCGCGCGGGGCTGCGCGAGCTCAGCGAAGGCCAGAAGGTCACTTACGAAATCGTCGCTGACAAGCGGACGGGCAAATCGTCGGCCGGCAATCTGAGCGTCGGCTGACGATCTAGTTCGTTCGCCGGGACGAAAGCGGCGCGCGGCCCCGGCGAGGCTTCGCGGGGCGCCGCGCGTCGTCACGCCCGAGACGCTTTGCGCGGGCGTCACGGGAGGAGAAATATATGTCAAGCGCGGCGCGCGGGGGCGCGACTTTTCTCGGGTTGGACATCGGCACATCGTCCGTCAAGGCGCTGCTGGTGGACGCCGATCAACGAACGGTCGCCGAGGCTTCCGTTCCCTTATCGTTGTCGCGGCCGCGGCCGCTGTGGAGCGAGCAGAACCCACAGGACTGGGTCGACGGCGTCGAGGCTGCGGTGGCGGCGATTCGCCGTCAGGCGGGCGAGGCGTTTCTCGCCCTCGCTGGCGTCGGGCTGTCGGGCCAGATGCACGGCGCGACCCTGCTCGACGACCATGACGCGCCGCTGAGGCCGGCGATTCTGTGGAACGACGTGCGCTCGTTCGCCGAATGCGTCGAGCTCGAACGCCGCGTGCCCGAGTTCCGCCGGCGCGCCGGCAATATCGCCATGCCCGGCTTCACCGCGCCGAAGATCCTATGGGTCGCGGCCCACGAGCCGGAGGTGTTCGCCGCCACCGCGCGCGTGCTGCTGCCGAAGGATTTCGTCCGCCTGCGCCTCACCGGCGAGGCGGTGTCGGAGATGTCCGACGCGTCAGGCACGCTGTGGCTCGACATCGCCCGCCGCCAGTGGGACGACGCGCTGCTCGAGGCGAGCGAGCTGACGCTCGCGCACATGCCGCGTCTGGTCGAAGGCTCCGAGGTTTCCGCTTATCTCTCGCCCGCCGTCGCCGGGGCCTGGGGCCTCGCCGGGCGGCGCATTCCGGTGGCGGGCGGCGGCGGCGACAACGCCGCCTCGGCGGTCGGAGTCGGCGCCATCGACCCCGGCTCGGGCTTCGTCTCGCTCGGCACCTCGGGCGTGATCTTCGCCGCCACCGATCGTTTCGTCAGCTTGCCGGAGCGCACGCTGCACGCCTTCTGCCACGCGCTGCCCAACCGCTGGCACGGCATGGCGGTGATGCTGTCGGCGGCTTCCGCGCTGTCGTGGATCGCCGACGCGCTCGGCCGCGCCGACGACATCGGCGGCTGCGTCGACGCCGCCGAAGCGTTCGCGCGCGCGCCGGACGCGGTCGCCGCGGCGCCGGTGTTCCTGCCCTATCTCAGCGGCGAGCGCACGCCGCACAACGACGCCAACGCCACCGGCCTGTTCGCCGGCCTGCGGGCCGGGCACGGCGCCGGGGCGCTGGTCTATGCGGTGCTCGAAGGCGTCGCCTTCGCCTTCGCCGACGGCGTCGACGTGCTCGCCGCGGCGGGCGCCAAGCCCGACGCGCCGCTGCTGGTCGGCGGCGGCGCGCGCTCCGGCTTCTGGGGCCAGATGATCGCCGACGTCACCGGACTGACCATCGACCTCGCCGCCGGCGCCGAGGCGGGCGCGGCGCTCGGCGCGGCGCGGTTGGCGATGCTCGCCGCCGGCGCCGGCGACCTACGCGTCGTCTGCGCCCGCCCGCCGATCCAGCGGCAATTCGTCCCCGACGCGGCGAGCGCCGCGTTGCACGCGCCGCGCCTGAAACGCTTCCGCGCGCTCTACGCCGCCGAGAAGGCGACGCGGGTCGAGGGCTGAGGCGGCCACGGCCGTCCCTTCGCCCCGCGCAAGCGGGAAGAAGGCGAAGATGAGGGGCCGGTCGGACGGGCCGCGGCTTCTCCGACCGGCCCCTCATCCCACCCTCTACCCGCCTTGGCCCGGCAAATTCACACACGTCTCCGCAGGCGGGCAGGGCCACGCCGCCGCGCCGCTGTCAACCGGCTTCGCCGGTCCTCCGCTCCGCTCCGGCCGCTCCGCGGTGACAGCGTCGCATCGACGCGGCGAGTGGCCGCCACGGTCTTCGACGAACAAGACCGGCCTGATTGGGCCGGCCTTGTTCGTCGAAGACCGTGGTTGCAAAAGGCCTGAACCGCGCGGAGGCGTCAATGGCGGCCGAAGGCCGCCGGCGGAGCCGGCGCGAAGCGCCATTGACGCCGAGCACGGTTCAGGCATCCGCCCGGCGGGAAGAGATGGCGCCATGCGGCGACCCGAACGCAGAACTCTTTACGGCGCGGCGGTCAGCGGTTCGAAGGGCGACGCGAGCGCGCGGCGGGCGAGGTCGCGGCGAAACATCGCCAGCCCGACCTCCTCGTTGCCGTTGGGGTGGACGAGTACGATCGCGCCCTCGCTCGGCTTGGCGCCGCGCGCCAGCCAGGCGTCGGCGCCGAGCGCGATCAGGTGATGACGGCTCACCGCCTGCATCAGCGGCGCGCTGGAGATCAGGCCGGGGAAGCGGAAGAACAGCGACGGCGTCTGGCCGTTGGCGATCAGCAGACGCTCGACCTCGAGGATCTCCGCGTCGGGGTCGACGCCCGGCTCGAGCAGGAAGTTGCGGTCGGCGGGCGCGCCCGGCCGATAGGGGTGGCTATAGGTGTGGTTCGCCCACAGGATGTCGAGCGCGCCCGCCGCCTGCCGGTCGAGCAGCCAGCGGTAGTCCTGGAAATGATGGAGGAGCCACAGGCCGGAGATCGACAGCGCCACCGGCGTATGCGGCCCCTGGCGCATAAGCGCGTCGAAGAACGAGCGGTCGAGCGGCCGCGAGCTCGGGCAGAGGTCGCCGGTGACGAAGGCGCCCGGCGCCGCGCCGTGGACCAGGCCGGCGTTCTGCAGGAAGCCGCGGTGGACGAGCCCCGGCGCCTCCGCCGCCTGGCGGATCGCGCGCATCAACCGCGTCGAAGCGAGTGCGTCCTCGCTCGCCGCCTCGCAGGTCCAGCAGGCGGCGCGTTCGAGACGGGTCGACAGCTTCTCCGGATCGGCGAGGAGCAGCAGCGGGGCGCCGCCGACGTTCATCGACCTTATCGCCACGCCCTCGCGCCCGTCGGCCGCCTTGCAGGCTTTCAGCGTCGAGACATAGTCCGCGACCGCGTCGGCGCTCATCAGCCGCTCGGGCGGCGGCGGCGCGTAGAGGCAGGAGGCGGCGTCGTCCGCCGCGTTCGCCCGCGCGGCCGCGAGCGCCGCGGCGAAAGCGGCGGCGATGAAGAGGCGGACGAGGCGAGCGGGCAAGGCATGTCTCCGGTTTCGCGCCGCCGGCGCGCGGTCCGGGTCGCGAAAGAAGGATATCAGCGGCTTCGGCGCCATTTTGTGGCCGGCGCCGGGCGGGCGTCAAAAGGCGACGCTGGGCGGCCCGAGTGGGAAGGGAGCGGAAGGGTGAAGAGCGGTCATTGGATGAAGCGCTACCTGGGTCTGTCGCCGTAACCGCAGCGAGGAGGTCAACTTCGACGAGATAGAGCGCGTCGTGATTTAACTATCCATGATCCGCAAAGCCCCCACTAAGCGTTGACTATGTCGTTCAGCCAACCGTCAGATCCGCTGAAGAAGTTGTGTATGCCAGTCATCACGTCTTTCAGATTTTCGATATCGATATGGTCGTACTGAAACTTCACCGTCCCCCCATGCTTCGAGGTCGCATATCGAAACCTTATGCCGGCTTTGTCCCAGTTGTGAAACTGTTTGACCGCTCGCCCCACTGCGGAGTTCGCTTCATTGTCGGCCTTGGTCCCGCAGGCTTCGTAGATTTTGAGGCAATCTCCCCAGAGATCAACCAGGTTGTGCGTGTGGTTCAGGTCCGGCCGCGTGACGCCGACCTGTCGCCCGTACTGGCCAACTATCCACTTTAGCCCCGTCTCAATTGCGTGCCGATAGCAGTACAACATCGGGAATACCAGTTCATGGCGGCGCAGCGGTTCTCTCAACGCAACGTCGGCAAGCTCCTCGCCGGCGCGCATGAACCCGTCCATGATGAACACCGTACGGCTCACTGCGTCGGTCGCCAATGGGCCAGCAGATTTAGAGCGTTTCGCGGCTTTGAGAGGCAGGTCGCCCTTTCTTGGCCAGCGATAGGGCTCTGATTGGAGGAGGTCTTCGAATTTCATGGCTCGGAGTCTGTTATATTTGTTGGCCGCAACGAGGGAAGCGATGCCCAGTCCGGGTAAGGACTCAGTTTCTTCGCCCGTCGCAATGCGCATGACTTTGGCGGCGTTCTCGGTGATGTCGGTGCGGCGGTGTTCGCCTTTAGGGCCGCGAGGGATGATCTAATCCCGGTCGCATTTGGGACACTTGGAAGGCGAATGGATCAGCGCCAGTTTGATCAACGACATAACCTCTTCACGTTCCATGCACCGAAATCCGCGCTCTCCCGACTTCCACGCGTTTGTGGCCATTCCATAGGCCATCCTCTCAGCGTCTTCGTCACCCGCCAAGATCATGAAGTCGCGGCAGATGGGGCACTTTTCGACCGCCCCCGACTCGGCAACAATTTCCGCAACCAGGATTTCGGTGTCGCTGTTCATTGCGCCGCTCCTGTGCTTCCTACCAAGCATTCGGGGAATGTGGCGCAGTACGAGCGCGCGTCAAGCGCGGGATTTTTCAAACTGAGACACTACCGCTGTCCGCCGTCGCGTAGTCGCCGCGTCGATATGCGGCCCCGCCGTCCTGAATCGGTCCCGCCGCCGCAACGCCGAGCAGGCTGATCGCGAGAAGGCCGCCAACAATGGTAGACGTTGATCCGCTGTTTCATGGCTCACCCGCGCTCAGTTTACGTCCCGGGGTAAGTTCTGCGAAGACCCGCTATTCCACGAACATTCCCTTCAAACCGCTCCAGAGGACGGGTCAGTCACCGACGGGCGCGCAGGCCGAACTTCCGCTTCGGGGCGAACTCAGCCGCGTAGCCAGCGACCGGTCAGGACGTCAAACGTCGGCCTCGCGCCGCTACCCAATTTCCCCGCCGCCCTTGCCAATCCCACCTCTCTGACTAAAGTCAGAGAATGGACTCCACCCAGATCCAGCAACTCCGCCGCTTCAACCGCCTCGTCACGCGCCGGGTCGGGGCGCTCGACGACAGTTATCTCAAGCGCGGCCGGCCGCTCGGCGAGGCGCGGCTGATCTTCGAGATCGGCCTCGACGGCGCCGGCGCGCGCGAACTGCGCGGGGCGCTCGGGCTCGACTCGGGCTATCTCAGCCGCCTCCTGCGCTCGCTCGCCGCGCAGGGGCTGATCGAGGTCGGCCCGGCGGACGGGGACGCGCGGCGGCGGCGGGCGCGGCTGACCGCGAAGGGGCGGGACGAGCTCGCCGCCTACGAGCGCCTGTCCGACGACCTCGCGCGCGCGACGCTGGCGCCGCTTAACGCCGCCGAGCGCGAGCGGCTGCTGGCGGCGATGGGCGAGGTCGAGCGCCTGCTCCGCGCCGGCGCCGTCGAGATCCGCCGCGCCGCGCCCGATTGCGCGGAAGCGCGCCATTGCCTCGGCGCTTACTACGCCGAGCTGGCGCGGCGCTTTGACGCGGGCTTCGATCCGGAGGCCGGCGGGACGGCGGGCGACGTCGAGATGGCGCCGCCGGACGGCTTATTCTTCCTCGCCTGGCTCGACGGCCGCCCGGTCGGCTGCGGCGGATTGAAGCGGGTGGGCGAGGGCGAGGGCGAGGTCAAGCGCCTGTGGACCGCGCCCGAGGCGCGCGGCCTCGGCGTCGCGCGCCGGGTGATGGCGGCGATCGAGGTGGCGGCGCGCGCCGAAGGCATGACGAGGCTGCGCCTCGACACCAACCGCGCGCTCCTCGAAGCCCAGGCGCTCTACCGCAAGCTCGGCTACCAGGAGGTCGCCCGCTTCAACGCCAACCCCTACGCGCATTGCTGGTTCGCCAAGCGGCTCTAGAGCGGCCGCGCCGCGCCGCCCGCCGCCCAAGGTTGTGCGAAGCGGCGCGCGCGCTGTAGCGCGCGGCGTCGGCGCGCGGCATAATGGACGCCGTCGTCGCGCCTATCGCGACGGCGGCGCGAACAGGGCGAGGCAGGACAATGATCGCGGTTCTTGCGTTGATCGCGCTTTCCGGCGCGCCGCCGGCGGTCGATACGGCGGCGGTTTGCAACAGCGCGCGCGCGGCGGCGATGTCGGAGGACCGGCAAGCCGCCTATGACAGTTGCGTGCGCGACGAACATGACGCGCGCGATAAGCTCAAGACCCGGTGGACGCATTACTCCGCTTCGGCCCGCGGCACCTGCATCGCCGACGGCGGCGTGGCGCAGAGCTACGTCGAGCTTTGGACCTGCCTGGAAATGCAGCCGGGGGGCAGCCTCAGCCTGCAGAGCGGCGACCGCGTCGCCGCGCCGCCGCCCGGCGCGGCTCCCCTGCCGCCGCACGCCCAGCCGAGGGGAACGGGCCGGTAAGAGGCGCGCTAGCGCGAGCTGCTTTAACGTTGAATCGCGCCCTCACCCCAACCCTCTCCCGCAAGCGGGAGAGGGGACGGAGGCGCCGCCGGCCCTTTCGCCGCTTTTGCTTGCTCCGCCGTCGCAATGTCGATATGGCGACAGCCCGGCCGGCCGTTCCGAGACCTTTTCCCGATGTCCAACCCGTCGCCCCTTCATCTTCGGCGTCTTGAGGCGGAAGCAATTTACATAATGCGCGAGGTTGTGGCTGAATTTAGCAATCCAGTGATGCTATATTCGATCGGCAAAGACTCCAGCGTGATGCTCCACGTCGCGCTGAAGGCGTTCTATCCGGCGAAGCCGCCGTTCCCGCTGCTGCACATCGACACCACCTGGAAGTTCCGCGAGATGATCGCCTTCCGCGACGCCGCCGCGCGCCGGCTCGGCCTCGAGCTGCGCGTCCACGTCAACCGCGAGGGGCTCGCGCGCGGGATCTCGCCGATCGCCTCGGGCAGCCAGGTTCACACCCAGGTGATGAAGACCGAGGCGCTGCTGCAAGCCCTCGACGCCGGTCGCTTCGACGCCGCCTTCGGCGGCGCGCGGCGCGACGAGGAGAAGAGCCGCGCCAAGGAGCGCGTCTTCTCCCATCGCTCGGCCGCCCACGCCTGGGACCCGCGCAACCAGCGCCCCGAGCTTTGGCGCCTTTACAACACGCGCATTCGCGAAGGCGAATCGATGCGCGTCTTTCCGCTGTCGAACTGGACCGAGCTCGACGTTTGGGAATACATCCGCGCCGAGCAAATCCCGGTGGTGCCGCTCTATTTCGCCAAGGAGCGCCCAGTGGTCGAGCGCGGCGGAACGCTGATCATGGTCGACGACGACCGCCTGCCGCTCGCGCCCGGGGAAAAGCCGCGGATGCGCCGTGTGCGCTTCCGCACGCTGGGCTGCTATCCCCTGACCGGCGCCATCGAATCCGACGCCGACACGCTCGACAAGATCATCGCCGAGATGCGCGCCGCCACCACCTCCGAGCGGCAAGGACGGCTGATCGACGTCGACGAATCGGCGTCGATGGAGAAGAAGAAGCGCGAGGGGTATTTCTGATGGCCGCCTCCTTGCGCGACGGCGCGCCGTCCACCCTTCGCTTCGTCACCTGCGGTTCGGTCGACGACGGCAAGTCGACGCTGATCGGCCGCCTGCTCTACGAGCAGAAGCTGATCTTCGACGACCAGCTCTCGGCGCTGAAGCGCGACTCGAAGAAATACGGCGCCGTCGGCGCCGACATCGATTTCGCGCTGCTGGTCGACGGCCTCGAGGCCGAGCGCGAGCAGGGCATCACCATCGACGTCGCCTATCGCTACTTCGCCACGCCGCGCCGCTCGTTCATCGTCGCCGACGCGCCGGGGCACGAGCAGTACACCCGCAACATGGCGACAGGCGCCTCGCACGCCGACCTCGCCGTGCTGCTCGTCGACGCGCGCAAGGGCCTGTTGCGCCAGACCCACCGCCACGCGATCATCGCTTCGCTGCTCGGCGTGCGTCACGTCGCGCTGGCGGTCAACAAGATCGACCTCATCGGCTACGACGAGGCGATCTTCCGCCGCATCGTCGCGGCGTTCGAGGATTTCGCCGCACCGCTGGGCTTCCGCTCGCTGTTCGCGATCCCGATCTCGGCGCGCTTCGGCGACAACGTCTCCTCGCCGTCGCCGCGCACGCCGTGGCGCAAGGGGCCGACGCTCGTCGACTATCTCGAAACCGTCGAGGTCGAGGAGGACCGCCGGCAGGCGTCGTTCCGCCTGCCGGTGCAGTGGGTCAATCGGGGGCGCCTCGATTTTCGCGGCTTCGCCGGAACCATCGCCAGCGGCGCGGTCCGCGTCGGCGACCCGGTGGTCGTCGCCTCCTCGGGACGCCGGACCTCGGTCGCGCGCATTCTCGTCGGCGACCGCGACGCGGAGGCCGCCGAGGCCGGCGACGCGGTGACGCTGACGCTCGCCGACGAGGTCGACGTCGCCCGCGGCGACGTGCTGGCGCCGCCCGATCATCGTCCCGAGGTCGCCGACCAGTTCACCGCCCATCTCGTCTGGATGAGCCGCGAGCCGCTGCTGCCCGGCCGCTCCTATCTGATGAAGATCGGCCCGCGCCTCGCGCCGGCCTCGGTGACCGAGCTCAAGCATCGCATCGACGTCGACAATTTCGACCAGCTCGCCGCCAAGACGCTGGCGCTGAACGAGGTCGGGCTCGCCAATTTGGCGCTCGCGGCGCCGGTCGCCTACGACCCCTACGCCGCCAACCGCGACACCGGCGCCTTCATCCTCATCGACCGCGCCACCAACGAGACCGCCGCGGCGGGCATGATCGCCCACGGCCTCAGGCGCGCCACCAACATCCACCGCCAGGACCTCACCGTCACCCGCGAGGCGCGCGCCGCCCTCAAGCGCCAGCGGCCGGCGATCCTGTGGTTCACCGGCCTGTCGGGCGCCGGCAAGTCGACCATCGCCAACCTGGTCGAGGCGAAGCTGATGGCGCGCGGCGTCCACACCGCGCTGCTCGACGGCGACAACGTCCGCCACGGGCTCAACAAGGACCTCGGCTTCACCGCCGCCGACCGGGTCGAGAACATCCGCCGCATCGCCGAGGTGGCGCGGCTGATGACCGATGTCGGTCTGATCGTGCTCGCCGCGTTCATCTCGCCGTTCCGCGCCGAGCGGCGCCTCGCGCGCGAGATCGCCGCCGAAGGGGAGTTCATCGAAATCTACGTCTCGACGCCGCTGGCGACGGCGATCGCGCGCGACCCCAAAGGGCTCTACCAGCGGGCGCTCGCCGGCGAGATCAAGAACTTCACCGGCGTCGACCAGCCCTACGAGGCGCCCGAGGCGGCCGAGCTGACGCTCGACGCCGCCGCCACTCCGGCCGAAGCGCTCGCCGACCGCGTGATCGCCGAGCTCGAGGCGCGCGGGCGGATCGAGAAACTGTGAAGCGGCGGGCGGTCGCGCCGACGCTCGATGCTCTCCACGTCCATCCGGCGTTTTGTCCGTTTTGGTTGGGACCATTGCGTGGAGCGGGAAAAAGCGCTTCGATGGCGCTACGCAACGCGGGCGCGGCGGCGGCGGCGCCGGCCTCGCCTCAAACGCGCGGTCGTGAGGGGAGTTTGATGAAAGCCATCGCCATCGCCAGCCTCGGGCTGGCCGCTCTGCTGACGGGGTCGACGGCCGTATCGGCCAAGACCCTCGTCTATTGCTCGGAAGGCAGCCCCGAGAATTTCACCCCGGCGCTCAACACCACCGGAACCAGCTTCGACGCGGCGCGGCCGGTCTACGATCGCCTGACCGAGTTCAAACGCGGCACCACCGAGGTGGTCCCCGGCCTGGCCGAGAGCTGGGACCTGACCGACGGCGGCAAGACCATCACCCTGCATCTACGCAAGGGCGTGAAGTTCCAAACCATACGCGACTTCAGGCCGAGCCGCGACTTCGACGCCGACGACGTGCTCTTCTCGTTCGACCGGCAGTGGAAGTCCGACAACCCGTATTACAAGGTGTCGGGCGGCAAGTACGACTATTTTAACGACATGGACATGCCGGCGCTGCTCGAGTCGGTGACGAAGGCGGACGACTACACCGTCGTGATTAAGCTCAAGGAGCCGAACGTCGCCATCCTCGCCAATCTGGCGATGGACTTCATGGCGATCCACTCCGCCGAATACGCGGACTTCCTGCTCAAGAAGGGAACGCCGGAGCAGTTCGACCAGGCGCCGGTCGGCACCGGCCCGTTCTCGTTCGTCGCCTATCAGAAGGACTCGGTGATCCGCTACAAGGCGAACAAGGATCATAATTTTGGCGAGAAGGCGCTGGTCGACGATCTCGTCTTCGCCATCACCCCCGACGCGACGGCGCGCTACGCCAAGCTGAAGGCCGGCGAATGCCACGTCAACGGTTTTCCGCGGCCCGCCGACATCGCGGAGATGCAGAAGGACCCGTCGCTGAGCGTGCTGAGCCAGTCGGGCCTCAACATCGCGTACTGGGCGCTCAACGTGACGAAGCCGCCGCTCGACAAGTTGCAGGTTCGGCAGGCGCTCGCCATGGCGATCGACCGCGACGCGATCATCAAGGAGGTCTATTTCGGCGCCGGCGAAAAGGCGAGCACGCTGATCCCGCGCACCATGTGGGCCTACGACGACGCCATCCCGCAGGTTCCCTACGATCCCGAGAAGGCCAAGCAGTTGCTCGCCGCGGCGGGCGTGCAGACGCCGGTCGACATCGACCTCTGGTACATGCCGGTGCAGCGCCCCTATAACCCCAACGGCAAGCGCGCCGCCGAAATGATGCAGGCCGACCTCGCCAAGATCGGCGTCAACGCCAAGCTCGTCACCTATGAATGGGGCGAGTATCGCAAGCGCCTCGCCAACGGCGAGGAGATGACCGGCGAATACGGCTGGACCGGCGACAACGGCGACCCCGACAACTTCTTCTTCCTGCGCGGCTGCCCGGGCGGCAAGCCCGGCGACAGCAACGCCACCAAGTGGTGCAACGCCGAGTTCGACGACCTGCTGCTGAAGGCGCGCGCGACCACCGATCAGGCGGAGCGCGCCAAGCTCTATCATCGCATGCAGGAAATCGAATACGCCGAGGCGCCCGAGCTGTTGATGGCGCACTCGATCGTTTACGAGGCGACGCGCGCCAACGTGGTCGGCTACAAGCAGAGCCCGCTCAACACGCACGCCTTCCAGGGCGTCGACATCAAGTGAAGCGCAGCCGGCCAGGCGCGCCCCTAAAGACGCGCCGGGCCGGCGTCCCGCCGGACGGCCCATGCTGACTTATTTCTTTCGCCGCGTCGCGCTGACCGTTCCGACTTTCGTCGCGTTGATGTTCTTGACCTTCGTCGCCATTCGCCTGGTTCCGGGCGATCCGGTCGAGGTGCGCACGGGCGAGCACGGCATGTCGCCGGAGCGGATCGCCTATTTTCGCCACCAGCTCGGCCTCGACCTACCGGTGTGGCGTCAGTTCGTCGACTACGCCTGGGGGCTCGCGCACGGCGATTTCGGCGTCTCGCTGTCGACCCAGCAGAAGGTGATAACCGAGTTCCTCACCCTGTTTCCGGCGACGATCGAGCTGTCGTTCTTCGCCATGATGTTCGCCGTGCTGGTCGGCGTGCCGGCCGGCGCGGTCGCCGCGGTCAAGCGCGGCAAGTTCTTCGATCAGGCGTTGATGATGACGTCGCTGTTCGGCTATTCGATGCCGATCTTCTGGTGGGGCCTGCTGCTGATCATGTTCGTCTCGGTCAACCTCGGCTGGACGCCGGTCTCCGGGCGCATTGACCTCGTCAACTACTATTTCGACCAGCCGACCGGCTTCATGACCATCGACGCGCTCCTCTCCGACCAGCCCGGCGCCTTCGTCGACGCGCTGCGCCATCTCATCCTACCGGCGATCGTGCTCGGCACCGTGCCGCTCGGCGTGGTCGCCCGCATGACGCGCTCGTCGATGCTCGAAGTCTTAAGCGAAGACTACGTGCGCACCGCGCGGGCCAAGGGGTTGTCGCCGTTTCAGGTCGTCGGCGTTCACGCCCTGCGCAACGCGCTGTTGCCGGTCGTCACCGTCGTCGGCCTGCAGGTTTCAAGCCTGCTCGCCGGCGCGGTGCTCACCGAGACGATCTTCTCCTGGCCCGGCGTCGGCCATTGGCTGATCGAGTCGATCAGCCGGCGCGACTATCCCGCCTTGCAAGGCGGGGTGATGCTGGTCTCGACGGTGGTGATCGGCGTCAATCTGCTGGTCGACGTCGTCTACGGCGCCATCAATCCGCGCATCCGCCATGGCCGCTGACGCCGCCCTCCCCTCGCCGGCTGGCGACGAACAAGCCGCGGCGCTCGCCGAGCCCTCGCCGCTCGCCGCTTTCTGGGCGGCGTTTCGCGAGAACAAGGGCGCGCTCTTCGGCCTGACGGTGGTGCTCGTCGTCGTCGTCGTCGCGCTCGGCGCGGGCTTCATCGCGCCGCATTCGCCGATCGAGCAGTTCCGCGAGGCGGTGCGCGCGCCGCCGGTCTGGACGCCCGGCGGCTCATGGCGGTTCCCGCTCGGCACCGACGGCGACGGCCACGACACGCTGTCGCGCCTCATTTTCGGCGCGCGCGTTTCCCTGTTCATCGGCCTTTCGGTGATGAGCGTCTCCTTCGTCCTCGGCGTCGCCCTCGGGCTTTTGTGCGCCGCGGCGGGGTCGATCGTCGACGTCGCGGTCACCCGCACCATGGACCTCATCATGGCGGTGCCGAGCCTGGTGCTCGCCATTCTGGTGGTGGCGGTGCTTGGCCCCAGCCTCGCCAACACCATCGTCGCGGTGACGATCGTCTATCTGCCGCGCTACGTGCGCCTGGTGCGCGCCTCGGCGATCGGCGAGCTGACCAAGGACTACGTGACGGCGGCGCGCGTCGCCGGCGTCGGGCCGCTGCGACTGATGCTGTCGACGGTGCTGCCCAATTGCCTCGCGCCGCTGATCGTCCAGGCGGCGCTCGGCGTGTCCGACGCGATCCTCGAAGCGGCCGGCCTCGGCTTTCTCGGTCTCGGCGCCCAGGCGCCGACGCCGGAATGGGGAACCATGCTCGCCGACGCCCGCGAGTTCATCCGATCCGATCCGTGGATCGTCACCCTACCCGGCCTGGCGATCCTGATCACCGTCGTCGCCATCAACCTCACCGGCGACGGCCTGCGCGACGCGCTCGACCCCAAGATGCGGCGGAGCTAGGCCGTCATGCCGCTGCTCGAAGTTCGCAATCTCTCGGTCTCCTTCGCCACCCGGCGCGGCGGTTTTCTCGCCGTCGACGGCCTCGACCTGACGGTCGACCGCGACGAGACGCTCGCCATCGTCGGCGAATCGGGCTCGGGCAAGTCGGTGGCGATGCTGGCGGTGATGGGGCTGTTGCCGTTCACCGCCCACGTCGCCGCCGATCGCCTGCGCTTCGACGGCGCCGACCTCCTGACCATGAGCGCCAAGGACCGCCGCCGCATCGCCGGCAAGGACCTAGCGATGATCTTCCAGGAGCCGGTGTCGTCGCTGAACCCCTGCTTCACCGTCGGCTTCCAGATCGGCGAGGCGCTTTGGACCCATCTCAACCTCGACCGCGGCGCGCGCGCGCGACGGGTGGTCGAGCTGTTGGAGGAGGTCGGCATTCCCGACGCCGCAAGCCGCGTCAAGGCGTTCCCCCACCAGCTCTCGGGCGGCATGAGCCAGCGGGTGATGATCGCGATGGCGCTCGCCTGCCGCCCCAAGCTGTTGATCGCCGACGAGCCGACCACCGCCCTCGACGTCACCATCCAGGCTCAGATCCTCGATCTCTTGCTGTCGCTGCGCCGAACCAACGGCATGGGCCTGGTGCTGATCACCCACGACATGGGGGTGGTCGCCGAGACCGCCGACCGCGTCGTCGTGCAGTACGCCGGCCAGCAGGTGGAGACCAACACGACCCGCGGCCTGTTCGCCGACGCGCACCACCCTTACACCGCGGCGCTGCTGGCCGCGCTGCCGGAGCGCGCGACCGAGCGGCGCCTGCCGGCCATTCCCGGCGTCGTGCCCGGCCAGTTCGATCGGCCGCAAGGATGCCTGTTCGCGCCGCGCTGCGCTTACGTCTTCGACGCGTGCCGCGCCGCCCCGCCTGCCCCCGCCGCGCCGGAGCTCGGTCGCGCGCTCTGCTACGCGCCGCTCGCCCACGGCGTTCCCGTCGCCGCGATCGCCGCCGAAGAGGCGCGGCCATGAGCGCGGCCGCGACCCCGGCGCTCGAAGCGCGCGCGCTGTCGCGCGACTATCGCCTCGCGCGCGGCGCCTTCCGGCCGCCGGCGATCGTGCGCGCCCTGGTCGGCGTGTCGTTCACGCTTTTTCCCGGGCGCACGCTGGCGGTGGTCGGCGAATCCGGATCGGGCAAATCGACGCTGGCGAGGCTGTTGACGCTGATCGAGAAGCCGAGCGACGGCGCGCTGATGATCGAAGGCGAGGACGTCGCGCACGCCGACGCGGCGCGCCGGCGCCGTCTGCGGCGAGAGATCCAGATGGTGTTCCAGAACCCCTACGGATCGCTCAATCCGCGCCAGAAGATCGGCGCGGCGATCGAGGAGCCGCTGCTGGTCAACACTTCGATGCGCGCGGCGGAGCGCAAGGCGGCGGCGCTGGCGATGATGGCCAAGGTCGGCCTCAGGCCCGAGGCCTATTCGCGCTATCCTCACATGTTCTCCGGCGGCCAGCGCCAGCGCGTCGCCATCGCCCGCGCGCTGGCGCTCCGGCCGAAGATTCTCGTGCTCGACGAGCCGGTGTCGGCGCTCGACGTCTCGATCCGCGCCCAGGTGCTCAACCTGCTCGCCCAGTTGCAGGAAGATTTCAACCTCGCCTATGTCTTCATCTCGCACGACCTCTCGGTCGTGCGCCACATCGCCGACACGGTGATGGTGATCTATCTCGGCCACGCGGTCGAGATCGGCCCGCGCGCGACGATTTTCGCTTCGCCGCTGCACCCCTACACGCGCGCGCTGCTGTCGGCGACGCCGGTCGCCGTCCCCGGCGCGAAGCGCGAGCGCATCATCCTCAAGGGCGAGCCGCCGTCGCCGATCGCGCCGCCGCCCGGCTGCCCGTTCAACCCGCGCTGCTCGCTCGCCTTCGACCGCTGCCTCGTTGAGAAACCATCCCTCGAGACGAAACAGGGGCGCGAGGTCGCCTGCTGGGCGGCGACGCCGTGAGCGAGACGGCGGCGGCGCTCGCGCGCGGGGTGCGCCGGCTGTTGCGCGCCAAGGGCTATTCGACGCTGACCGAGCTTTCGCTGATCGACGGGCGGCGCGCCGACGTGATCGCCGTCAACGGCGAGGGCGCGCTGGCGATCGTCGAGATCAAGTCGTCGGTCGCCGATTTTCGCGCCGACCGCAAGTGGCGCGACTACGCCCCCTGCTGCGACCGGCTCTATTTCGCCATTCCTGCGGAAGTGCCGGCCGAGATCATGCCCGAGGACGCCGGCCTGATCGTCGCCGACGCCTACGGCGCGGAGATCGTGCGCGAAGCCCCGCCCCACGCCGTCGCCCCCGCGACCCGCCGCGCGCTGCTGCTGCGCTTCGCCCTGGGGGCGGCCGACCGGCTGCATCGGATCGTCGATCCGGGCGGGTTCGGAGAGGGGTAGGGGCGAAAACTCGCCCTTCCCTCTTTAGGCTCGTCGACGCCGCCGTTCCGGGAGTCTCCGTTCGGAGAGTCAGCCTGGCGTCGCTCCACCGAGCAATTCTTCAATCCCCTGGGCCGGGAGCGGTTTGCTGAAGAGGTAGCCTTGCATCTCATCGCAGTTGATGTTGCGCAGAAACGCCGCTTGCGCGTCGGTTTCGACGCCTTCCGCAATGACTCTCAGATTTAGCGTCTGACCCAAGGAAATTACGGCGCCGGCGACGGCCTTGTCGTTCTCTTCGGCGAGAAGACCGTCGACGAACGACTTGTCGATCTTCAGCCGCCCAACAGGAAAGGTCCTCAGCGCGCTGAGGCTCGAGTACCCGGTTCCGAAGTCGTCGATCGAGAGATGAACGCCCAGGTCTTGCAGTTCCCTCATCGTCGCAACCGCAAGCTCGACGTCCTGCATTATCAAGCTCTCCGTCACTTCCAGCTCGAGATATTTGGCGTCCAACCCGCTTTCCTCCAACGCGCCGGCGACGCGGGCGACGAGATTCTTTTCCTTGAACTGTCGGGCCGATACGTTGACGCTCACCGCGATCGGCGGCAGGCCGGCGTCCTGCCAAGCCTTGGTCTGCCGGCAGGCTTCGCGCAGCACCCATTCGCCGATTGGGACGATCAGACCGGTTTCCTCGGCCATCGGAATGAATTTGCTCGGCGGCGTCAAGCCGCGCTTCGGATGCCGCCATCGAACCAACGCCTCGACGGCGAAGACGCGCCCTGTGCGCAGATCGACTTGCGGCTGATAGTGCAGGACGAACTCGGATCGGGCGACCGCGATTCGCAATTCCTCCTGCAGCAGAAATTTCTCGTGGACCCTGGTGTTCAGCTCGGACGTGTAGAATTGGAAACTGTCGCGTCCGACGTCCTTGGCGCGGTACATCGCGGCGTCGGCGTTGGCTAGCAGCGTCTCGGCGTCCAGCCCGTCGTTGGGATAGGTTGCGACGCCCAGGCTGCTCGTCACTCTGAGATCGTGACCTTCGAGACAGACCGGCTCGGCGATCGCTGCTCGAATCTTCCGCACGGTCTCGGAGATGACGTCCACGTCCTTGGGCTGATCAAAGAGAACGATGACGAACTCGTCGCCGCCGAGCCGCACCACCGTGTCGGTCGCCCTGACGCATTGGACCATCCGTTTGGCGATGGTCTTCAGCAGCTCGTCGCCGGCATTATGCCCCAGGCTGTCGTTGATGAATTTGAAGTTGTCGAGATCGACGAACAGCACCGTCACCCCGCGGTCGCAGCGTTGCGCATACAGCACGGCCTGCGACAGGCGGTCGTTGAGCAAGGTGCGATTGGGAAGCCCGGTCAGCGCGTCATGGTTGGCCATGAAATGAATGCGGTCCTCGGCCAACTGGCGTTCGATTGCGATTCCGGCGATTCGGGTCGCGACGTTGATGAGGTCCGCCTCCGCGTCGCTCGGTTCGCGCACGTCCTTCGCATACATCGCGAATGTGCCGAGAACCGCGCCCTGGTGCGACAGGATCGGCGTCGACCAGCATGAACGAAGCCCGTGCTCGGCCGCCAAGCCCCTGTAATCCTCCCACAGGGGGTCTGTCATGACGTCGGCGACGACGACGGCTTCGCGCCGATAGGCGGCGGCGCCGCACGAGCCCGCTTTGGGACCGATGAGCGCGCCGTCGATCGCCTTGGCGTACGATTCCGGCAGGTTCGGCGCGGCCCCGCGCCGCAAGCGGCCGCCGGTTTCGTCAAGCAGAAGGACAGATCCGACGATCCCCTCGAATTGCGATTCAATAAGAAGAACGAGACGCTCGAGCACGTCTTTAAGCGGAGCGCCCATGGCGATCATTTCGAGGATTTTCGCCTGCCCGTTGCGCAAGGCCTCCGCCGCCTTGCGCGCGGTGATGTCGTGCGAGACTCCAGCGACGGCGAAAATTTCGTTGCGCTCATTGCGAAGGGGCACCTTGGTGGTCAAGATCCAAGTGTTGAAGAAGTACTCCTCCTTTTCGGATATCGGCCTGCCGGTCCGGACGATCTCCTGTTCGTCGACGAAGAATCTTTGCGCGATCTCCGGGGGAAAAAATTCGAGGTCGGTCTTGCCTATCAGCTCCGCCGGCCCGGCTATGCCCATTCGGGTCGCTGTGGCTTGATTGGCGATTACGAAGCGACTGTGGACGTCCTTGACCCAAAGGTTATCGGGCAGCCGGTCAATCAGCGCTTGCAGCGACAGGCGCTCGTTGGCGTCGGCGCGCGCGGCTTTGAGTTCGGTGATGTCCTCATGGGTCACGACACAGCCGCCGCCGGGCGTCGGCTGGCGGCGCAGTTGAATGAGCCGGCCGTCCCGCAGCTCGGTCGTCCAGACTATCGCTTCCTTGCCGAAATGGTTCGATAGGCAGAACGATAGATAATCGTCGGCGGTCGTCGCCCAGGTTCCGGCGGCGATGCGAAGTTCGACGATCTCACGTATCGTCGCGCCTGGACGGACTTGTTCGGGCGCAAGCCGATAGATCTCCGCGAAGCGGCGATTGCTCAGGATCACCCGATCCTCGGCGTCGAAGTAGCAGATGCCTTGCGCGACGGCGTCGAAGGCGGCCTGATAGCGTTGCGCCTGCGACCGCAACTGGGCGATCATCGCGTCGCGATCGTCAACGACGCCGCCATGGGACTCGCTCGCCAGTTTTGCGAGCGTGCTCAAGCCGTCCGCCCGGGATCCCTCTGCAGCCCGCTTGACCGAAATCGCGCGCAATAATAGTCCCTCCACTTAGGCGGCCAAGCAGCCAATTCGGCCGAGAGTTCCCAAGAGTTCACTAATTTTGATCTGCGTGAATTAATAGCCCGTGAACGATCAGTGAGTATTCATTGCGCCGAGCGTTATAGTTAAGAATCGGTAAGAAGCGCGAGCGTATCATCCTCAAGGGCGAGCCGCCGTCGCCGACCGCGCCGCCGCCCGGCTGCCCGTTCCGGGCGCGGCCTGCGGCCGCCTCCGTCCCGAACCCCTCGCCAAATCACGACCGTCGCCTGGGACGCATCTTACGGTTGGCGCGCCGAACTTTCTTAAGACAATTCCAGTAGAGGAAAATCGCGGTAGCGCGAGCGGCTCGCTTTTGTGTTTCGGACCTTTCCATGAGCTTCGCTGGAGTCCTCCGTCTGGCGGCGCGCCAAGCCCCGCTCCTGGTCGGCGCCGTCGTCGTCGCCGCCACGATTGCGACGGGCGCCGTCGCGCTCGCCAACTACCTTTACGACCGTCAAGTTCGCGAAGCGTCCGACACCATCGTCAGCCTTTCCTATATCGTCTCCGACCACGCCGGCAGATCGATGCAAGTCGTCCGCCAGTCGGTTTCGAAGGTCGCCGAAGCGTTGGAGGCGCGAAAACCGACCTCCCCCGCCGCTCTCGAGACCCTAGCGGACGCCGTGGACATCCGTTCGACGCTCGACTCCGTCCTCGCCGACGACCCGTTCCTCGACAAGATGTTCGTGATCAGCGCCGACGGCAGGGCCGATTCTCGCGCGAGCGTCGACATGATTCCGCCCGAGCTCATCGCCGACCAAGCGTACATGAAGTCGCTTCGCGCTTCGGGCCCCGGCGGCTTCTATCTGTCCTCGCCTTTCCAAATCCACGCCTTCCACAGCTGGATGTTGAATTTTTCGGTGCGCATCTCGTCGCCTGACGGAACTTTCCTCGGCGCGGCGGCCGGCATCGTGAAGCTGTCGTCGTTCAGCCAACTGTTCGATAAACTGAACCTCCTCGCCAACGGCTCCATATCGCTGTTCAGCCGGGACGGCCGCTTGCTGACGTGGACGCCACAAGCGCAGGTGCCGTTCGGCGGGTCGCTGGCGGGAACGGCTTTGTATCAGGACTTCGTGCTCCCGCGCGTCGACGGCGTGACTCGAGTGGAGAGTCCTGTCGACGGCGTCGAGCGCCTGGTGGCGGTCGCCAACGCGCCGGATTTCCCGGTTTCCGTGGTGGCCGCCATCAGCATGCCCGACGTCGTGTCCGGGTGGCGCCGGCAAGCGAGCTGGCTAACCGCTCTCGCAGGCCTCGCCATCGCTGCGATCTTGGCGGGCGCCGCCCGGTTGGCGTTTCAACTGGACAAAGTCGCCGAGGAACGCCAGCGACGCGCTCTTGAAAAGCAGATGGCGGAGCAGGCGGCCACCCTCGCCAACGCCATCGAGAACATCGTCCAAGGGCTCGCGATGTTCGATCGCCGCGGAGGGCTGGTTCTCTACAACACGCGATATGCGGAGATGTTTGGACTCCCCTTGGAGAAACTGAAGGTCGGCGTCACACGCGCGGAGATGATCGACCCGCGGACGACCGGAAGGTTGGGGAAGCTATTCGAGCGCGCGGTCACCGAACCGGACAGCGGCGAGCTCAGCTACCTTCATCTGCGCGATGGCCGCGTCATCGCGCAACGGAAGAAGATCCTGCCCGACGGCGGCTGGGTGTCCACCTATGAGGACGTGACCGCGAAACGCGCCAGCGAAGAAAAGATCCGCGAGATGGCGACGCGCGACGCCTTGACCGGAATCTTCAACCGATTCGAGTTCAAGAGCCAACTCGACAAGCGGCTGAGCGAAAGTCGACGGCATGGCGTGAAGTTCGCGGTCTTCTACCTCGACCTCGATCGCTTCAAGAAGGTCAACGACACGCTCGGCCATCCGATCGGCGACGCCTTGCTCCGATGCGTCGCGTCGCGGATCTCCGCCTGCGTTCGCGACTACGACATCGTCGCTCGCCTCGGAGGCGACGAATTCGCCGTGCTTCAGCGCGTGGACGCCGTTCCGCGCGAACCCGCCAAATTGGCTGAACGCCTGATCGCCGCGCTCGGCGAGCCCTACGACATCAACGGCAACCACATCGAGATTGGCACCAGCGTCGGCATCTCGGTGATCTCCAAGGATAGCGGCGACGCCGACGATTTGATGCGCAACGCGGACGTCGCGCTCTACCACGCTAAGCAGAGCGGGTGCGGCGCGTACCGATTCTTCACTCCCTCGATGGACGAGCAGATCCGCGCCCGCCGAGACATGGAGATCGAGTTGAAGGCCGCGATCGCCGAACGTCAATTCGAGCTTTGCTACCAGCCCGTCGTCTCGACGAACGACCGAACGGTGAAATCGTTCGAGGCGCTGATCCGATGGCGGCACCCGCAGCGCGGTCACATATCTCCCGTGGAGTTCATCCCGCTGGCCGAGGAAACGGGACTGATCGTGCCGATCGGCGAGTGGGTGTTCCAGGAGGCTTGCCGCATGGCCGCGACGTTGCCGCCCGACGTCAAGGTCGGCGTCAACGTCTCGCCGGTGCAATTCCGTTCGGCGGCGTTCTTGCCGGCCGCGTCCTCCGCGCTCAAGAACGCCGGCGTCAATGGATCGCGCATCATCGTCGAGATCACCGAAAGCGTCATGATCAAGGACGCGGACCAGGCGATCATTGTCCTGCATGCGCTCCGCAACCTCGGAATCGCCATCGCGATGGACGACTTCGGCACCGGCTATTCGAGTCTAAGCTACTTGCAAAAGTTCCCGTTTGATAAGGTGAAGATTGACCGATCGTTCGTCGGCGGCTTGCGCGTCGACTCCTCGGCCGCCCCGATCGTGCGGGCGGCGGTCGCCATGGCTGGGGCGCTCGGCATGGTGTCGGTCGCCGAAGGCATCGAGACGGAGGATCAGATGGCCTTTCTCGTCGAGGTCGGCTGCGCGGAGGCGCAGGGCTTTCTCATCAGCAGGCCCTTGCCTTCGCTCGACGTCCACGCGTTCCTTCGCTCGAATGATCCCGCGAGCCCGAAGCGGTTGGAGAGGCCGCAGGAGACCGTCCCGACGGCTGGCGCGTCTCCCGCGCCGCATTCAATCGCGGCCGCGGATTCCCGCGAATTGAGCGGCGCCGGGCGGAGATTGTTGGCGGCCGAGACGCACATGCTGCGGCACGTGTCGAGCGCGCGGACGGCGCGACTTTTCGGCTCGCCCTTGTTCCTCGGCAGGAAGACGCATTGACGCTCGCCAGAAACCAAGGCGCGTTCCGTTGGGGACTTCTCCAGCGCGGGCGTGGCCGCTCCACGCCGATCGCAAGCGCGCTCGGCCGCCGAGCCCGCCCGCAAAGCGGCTCGCGGCGGAAAGAGACGATCAATCGCCGGCCAACGAGCCCGCGATTGGGCAAGTTCTCAAACGGTCGTTTCGCGCCCCTGGGTCAGGCGAAGCGCCCCTTGCCCGCCCGCCCAGTTCGCGTGAGGATCGTCGCCGCCCGCCGGCGGACGGGCGAAAGAGCTGGAAAGGATCGGGCGATGCGCGTGATCGTTTTCGCCGGCGCGCTGCTGCTCACGAGCGGGGCGGGCGTGAGCGCCGCCGAATTTCGTTTGACCAGCCCCGACGTCGCGCCGGGCGGCAGAATCGCCGACGAGCAGGTCGGCGACGCCTTCGGCTGCAAGGGCGGCGACGCGTCGCCGGCGCTTCGCTGGTCGGGCGCGCCGACGGGCGCGAAAAGCTTCGCCATCGGCGTGTTCGACCCCGACGCGCCGGGCGGCGGCTTCTGGCATTGGCTGATCGTCGACATCCCGGCGAACGCGGCCTCGCTGGCGAAGAACGCCGGCGACGCCAATGCGGGCTTCGCCCCCGTCGGCGCGGTAGAGACGCTCAACGACGCTGGCAGGCCCGGCTATTTCGGCCCCTGCCCGCCGACCGGCGACAGGCCGCACCACTACCATTTCGAAGTTTTCGCGCTCGACGTCGCCAAGCTCGGCGTCGACGACAGCGCCACCGCGGCGGCGGCGAGCGCGCGTCTTGGCGCCCACATGCTCGCCAAGGCCGAATTCGTCGGCCTGTGGGGCCGCTGAGCGGCGCGAGGCGCTACCGCCCCGCGACCGCGTCGCGCGGGCAGGCTTCGTCGAACAGCGGCTTCGCGCCCGTCGTCGCCAGATCGAACGCCGCCGACGCCTCGCCCGCGCGCGCCGTCGAGTCGTCGCCGACGACCGGCCTCGGGCCGCCTTCGACCAGGCCGACGACGACGCGCCCGTCGCGCGTCAGTTGGCAAAGGCTGCGCAACGGAATGCCGACGCGCGCCGGCTCGCCCGTGGCGGCGGCGGCGCGGAAGGTGGCGCCTTCGGGATAGAGCGTGAGAACGACCCCTACGGCCGGGCTCGCCGCCGCGCCGGACCCGGTCACCGTCGCCAGCGCCGCCCCGCCGCCGCGGCGGTAGGCGAGCGAGAGCGCGAGCGCGGCCGGACCCGTCGCCGGCGCGCTGCGCTCGGCGACGAACACCGCGGCCGCGCCTGAGCTTGAGTCGACCGGCTGCCCGCGCAGGCCGTTCGCGCCCGCGTCGTCGGCGATCGGCGAAGCGTCGTCGATCCAGATGGTCGCCAGCCGCGAGGAGGCGAGCTCCTCGGCGGTGAGCCAACGGATGTCGCGGGCCGGGGTGACGAGCGTCAGCTTCATCACCGCGTCGCGCACGCCCATCTCCTTGAGGTAGCCGCCGACGCTGTCGTCGACGCCCCTGTCGGCGGCGCGCCGGGTCGTGGTGGTCGAATGGCGCTCGCGCACCAGTTTGCGCGACAGCTCGAGCTTGAGCCCGGCGAACTGGAAATAGCGCACCGCGTAGGCGCGCTGGACCTGGGTCTTGCTCACCACCTCGGTCAACTGGTGGACGCCGACGAGGGCGAGCGGGCTGACGTAGCGCTCGACGCCGCCGGCGAGAACCAACGCGCAGGCGGAGGCGCAATAGGCGCCCCACGCTTCCGCCGCGCCGAAGGTCTCGGCGCATTGACGCGCGCTCGCCGGACAGGGCGCGATTTCGGTGTGGGCGACCGCCACGGCGAGGCGCTTGGCGCGGATCAAGCGGCCCATCGCCATGGCGTCGCGCACCGAGCCGCCCGGCGAGTCGATCAGGATCGGCAGACGGCGATCGCCGAGCTTGGCGACCACCCGCGTCAGCGCGTCGGCCGAGCCGGTGACGATCTTGCCTTCGGCCGAAATCCATTCCGGGCAATCGGGGCGGCACGCCGGGTTGTCGCTCTTGACGCGGACGAAGCGCATCGGCGGCGCGGCGAAGGGCTTGGCCTCGAGGGCCGGCGCGGCGCGGGAGAAGCCAGGCGCGCCGAGCGCAGCCGCCGTCAGCGCCGCCGTGGCGAGAAAGCGCGTCGCCGACGCGCGGGTTCGGCGCGCCCGACGGATGAAGCCGCTGAGAAAGGTCATGCCGGCGATTATCTCGACCGGCGGCCGTTCTGTCGAGCCCGGGTTTCCCTTGAGCGCGCCGCGTGCTAACCAACTAGGCATGAGCACCCGCATCGATCGCCGTTTCGCCGCCCTCGGCGCGGAGGGCCGGGCCGCGCTGGTCACTTTCGTGACGGCGGGCGATCCGGATCTGGCGACCTCGCTCGAAATCGTCAAGGCGCTGCCCAAGGCGGGCGCCGACCTGATCGAGCTCGGCATGCCCTTCACCGACCCGATGGCCGACGGGCCGGCGATCCAGGCCGCCGGCCTGAGGGCGCTGCACGGCGGCCAGACCATGCGCAAGACGCTGGCGCTGGTCAAAGAATTCCGCGCCAGCGACGCCGACACGCCGATCGTGCTGATGGGCTATTACAATCCCATCTACGTCTACGGCGTCGAGGCGTTCCTCGGCGACGCCGGCGCCGCGGGCGTCGACGGCCTGATCGTCGTCGACCTGCCGCCGGAGGAGGACGAGGAGCTGCGCCTGCCGGCGCTGAAGGCCGGCCTCAACTTCATCCGCCTGGCGACGCCGACCACCGACGACCGGCGCCTGCCGACGGTGCTCGCGAACGCTTCCGGCTTCGTCTATTACGTTTCGATCGCCGGCGTCACCGGCGCGGCCGCGCCCGACGCCCCCAGAGTCGCCGCGGCGGTCGCGCGTCTCAAGCGCCGCACCGACCTGCCGGTGGCGGTCGGCTTCGGCGTCAGGGACGCCGCGAGCGCCGCCGCCATCGCCGCTTTCGCCGACGGCGTGGTGGTGGGCTCGGCGCTGGTCGAGGCGACGCGGACCTCGCTCGTCGAGGGAAAGGCCGGCCCGCATACGATCGAGGCCGTAGCCGAGCTGGTCGAGCGGCTCGCCGCCGGCGTGCGCGGCGCCCGCGCGAGGACGAAAGCGGCGGAGGCAAGCCGATGAATTGGATGTCCAACGTCGTTCCGCCGAAGATCCGCTCCCTGCTCAGGCGCGACACGCCCGAGAATCTGTGGATCAAATGCCCGGAGAGCGGCCAGCTCGTCTTCCACAAGGATCTCGAGGCTAATCTGATGGTGGTGCCGGGCTCCGGCTACCACATGGCGATCGAGCCAAGGACGCGCCTCGCCTCGCTGTTCGACGAGGGAGCGTTCGAAGAGCTGCCAGTGCCCGAGACGCTCGCCGACCCGCTGAAGTGGCGCGACGTCAAGCGCTATGTCGATCGCCTGCGGGAGCACCGGCTCAAAACCGGGTCGGTCGACTCGGTGATCGTGGCGGTCGGCCGGATCGAGGGCCAGCCGGTGATCGCGGCGGTGCATGATTTCGCCTTCCAGGGCGGCACGCTGGGAATCGCCGCCGGCGAATCGATCGTGCTCGGCATGACGCAAGCGGTCGCGCGTCGCGCGCCGTTCGTCATCTTCACCGCCTCGGGCGGCGCGCGCATGCAGGAGGGGATGTTCGCGCTGATGCAGATGCCGCGCACCACCGTCGCGGTGCAGCGCCTGCGCGCCGCCCGGCTGCCCTATATCGTCGTGCTCACCAACCCCACCACCGGCGGCGTCACCGCCTCCTACGCCATGCTCGGCGACGTGCAGATCGCCGAGCCGGGCGCGGTGATCGGTTTCGCCGGCGCGCGGGTGATCGAGCAGACCGTGCGCGCGCGCCTGCCCGAGGGTTTTCAGCGCGCCGAGTTCCTGCAGACGCACGGTATGGTCGACATGGTGGTGCCGCGTCCGCAGATGCGCGCGACGCTGGCGCGCCTGTGCCGCCTTCTGACCAAGGCGCCGCGCGCGGCGGCGGCGTGACCGGTCGAGCCTGAAGAGCGCCGCATGAGCCGGATCGACGCGATTTCGGCGCGATTCGCGCCACTGCATCCTCGCCGCATCGATCTCTCGCTCGGCCGCATCGAACGGCTGCTCGCCGGCCTCGGCTCGCCGGAGAAGCGCGCGCCGCCGGTCATTCACGTCGCCGGCACCAACGGCAAGGGGTCGACCGTCGCCTTCATGCGCGCCGTGCTGGAGGCGGCGGGCAAGCGCGTCCACGTCTACACCTCGCCGCATCTGGTGCGCTTCAACGAACGCATCCGCCTCGCCGGCGCGCTGGTCGACGACGAGCGCCTCGACGAGGCGCTCGACCGCTGCGAAGCGGCCAACGCCGGCCAGCCGATCACGGTGTTCGAGATCGCCACGGCGGCGGCGTTCCTGTTGTTCAGCGAGACGCCGGCCGATTATCTTTTGCTCGAAGTCGGGCTCGGCGGCCGCTACGACGCCACCAACGTCATCGACGCGCCCGCGGCGACCATCGTCACGCCGGTCTCCTTCGACCACGTCGAGTTCCTCGGCGACACGCTGGGCAAAATCGCCTACGAGAAGGCGGGGGTCCTGCGCCGCGGCGCGCCGGCGATCATCGCCGAGCAGACGCCCGAGGCGCTGGCGACGATCGAGCGCGAGGCGTTGCGCGTCGGCGCGCCGCGCCTGGTCGCCGGGCGCGATTTCTTCCACCGCAGCGAGAACGGCCGCCTGATCTTCGAGGACCGCGACGGTCTCCTCGATCTGCCGCCGCCGCGCCTCGCCGGGCGCCACCAGCACGGCAACGCCGCCGCCGCGATCGCCGCCTTGCGGGCGGTCGATCCCGCGCTGCAGGCCGCCGTCTTCGAACGCGGGATGCTGGAGGTCGACTGGCCCGCGCGGCTGCAGCGGCTGCGCGGCGGGCCGCTGGCGGCGCTGGCGCCGCCGCAAGCCGAGATCTGGCTCGACGGCGCCCACAACGAGGCGGGCGGGCGGGCGCTCGCCGAGGCGATGGCCGACCTCGAGGAGCATTCGTCCCGCCCGTTGGCGCTGATCTGCGGCAGCCTGGCGAGCAAGGACACCGCAGCTTTTCTCGGACATTTCAAGGGACTGGCGCAGGAAACGCTCGCCGTGCCGATCATCGGCGAGCAGGCCGCGCGCTCCGCCGGGGAGGTTGCGGCGATCGCGCGCGGGGTCGGCCTTTCGGCCGCGGCGTGCGACGGCGTCGCCTCGGCGCTGAGCTTCCTCGCGGCGCGCCGATGGACGACGCCGCCGCGCATTCTCATCGCCGGATCGCTTTATCTGGCGGGCGCGACGCTCGAGGAGAACGGCGCCGCGCCGCGGTGAGCGGTCAGGGCGTCGCGCTTCCCGTCGGGGTTGCGCGCCGCTCGTTCGCGCTCGCGGTCGGCGTGACGCCGTGCAGCAAGTTGACCGCGGCGATCAGTTGCGCGTCGTCGGCCGGGTTGGGCGGCACATAGGCTTCCGACCCGCCTTTCTCGTCGTCGCCGTTCTTCAGGTGCCCGGCGAGCGACGCCTCGCCCCGGGTGTCGACCTTGCCCTTGAGGTCGTCGGGGATGTTCTCGCTCACCTTGATGTCGGGCTCGATGCCCTTGGCCTGTATCGAACGGCCGGAGGGCGTGTAGTAGCGCGCCGTGGTCAGCTTGAGCGCGCCGTTCTCGCCGAGCGGCAGCACCGTCTGCACCGATCCCTTGCCGAACGAGCGCGTGCCGATCAACGTCGCGCGCTTCAAGTCCTGCAAGGCGCCGGAGACGATCTCGGAGGCCGAGGCCGAGCCGCCGTTGATCAGCACCACGACCGGCTTGCCCTGCGACAGGTCGGCCCCGGCGCGCGCGACGTACTCCTGGGCTTGGCCGATAGCGCGGCCGCGCGTCGAGACGATCTCGCCGTGATCGACGAAGGCGTTGACCACCGCAATCGACTCGGAGAGCAGGCCGCCGGGATTGTTGCGCAGATCGAGGATATAGCCCTTCAGCTTGTCCTCGCCGGGCGTCTCGCGGAACTTCGTCATCGCCCTCTGCACCCCGTCGAAGGTCTGCTGATTGAACTGGGTGATGCGGATGTAGCCGATGTCGCCGCTCTCGACCCGCGAGCGCACCGGCAGCACCTTGATGATCTCGCGGACGATGGTGAAAAGCTTGGCCTGCTTGTCCGCGCCGCGGGTCACCGACAGGCGGACGGTGGTCTGCGCCGGCCCGCGCATCTTGTCGACCGCCTGCTTGAGCGTCAGCCCTTGCACCGGCGTGTCGTCGATGCGGGTGATGACGTCGCCCGACAGCATGCCGGCGCGCGCGGCCGGGGTGTCGTCGATCGGGCTGACCACCCGGATCAGCCCGCCCTCCTGCATCACTTCCAGCCCGAGGCCGCCGAACTCCTCGCCTTTCATCGTCGTCTGAAAATCGGCGAGCGCCTTGGCGTCGAGGTAGGACGAGTGCGGATCGAGCGAGGCGAGCATGCCGTCGATCGCCGCCTTCGTCATCGTGGTTTCGTCCGGCTGGTCGACGTAGAAGTCGTTGTCGCGGAACTTCTCAAAGACCAGCCGAAACAATCCTAGCCCGCTCGCGCCGGCCGCGGGCGCCTTGGCCGGCGCCGCGTCGCCGGCCAAGGCGACGGCCGCGCCCAGCGCGACGCCGAACGCCAGATAAGCAATCCCTCGCGGCATCCCGGCGTCTTTCTCGTTTCGCGCTCAGTTCGGGGCCGTCGCGTCCGGCTTGGCGGGCGCAGGCGTCGGGTTGGACGAATCGCTCGTAGGCGTCGCGACCGGCGCCGGCTCGGCGGGCTTCGCCGGCGCCGCTTCGGCCCGCTTGACGCCGTGCAGCAGGTCGACCGCGGCGATTAGCTGCTTGTCGTTCTTCGGGTCCGGCGGCACGTAGGCCTGCGATCCGCTCGCGTCCTCGTCGCCGTTCTTCAGATGGCCCTTGAGCGAAGCCTCGCCCTTGGCGTCGTCCTTGCCTTTCAGGTCGTCGGGAACGTCCTCGAGGATCTCGACGTCGGGCTCGATGCCCTTGGCCTGGATCGAGCGGCCGGACGGCGTGTAGTAGCGCGCCGTGGTCAGCCGCAGGGCGCCGTCCTGGCCGAGCGGCATGATCGTCTGCACCGATCCCTTGCCGAACGAACGGGTGCCGATCAGGGTGGCGCGCTTATGGTCCTGCAGCGCGCCGGCGACGATCTCGGAGGCCGAGGCCGACCCGCCGTTGATCAGCACCACCAGCGGCTTGCCGCCCGAGAGGTCGCCGCCCGGCCGCGCGTTGAAGCGCTGCGCGTCGTCGGGATTGCGCCCGCGCGTCGAGACGATCTCGCCCTTGTCGAGGAACGCGTTCGCCACCTCGATCGACTGGTCGAGCAGGCCGCCGGGATTGTTGCGCAAGTCGACGATGTAGCCCTTCAGCTTGTCGCCCGGCGCGTCGGAGCGGAACTTCTCCATCGCGCTCTTGAGGCCGTCGGCCGTCTGCTCGGTGAATTGGGTGACGCGGATATAGCCGATGTCGTCGCTCTCGACGCGCGAGCGCACCGACTGGACCTTGATGACGTCACGGACGATCTTGAACTCCTTGGCCTCCTTGTTCGCGCCGCGGATAATCTTGAGCCGCACCGTCGAGTTGATCGCGCCGCGCATCTTGTCGACCGCCTGGTCGAGCGTCATGCCCTGCGTCGGCTCGTCGTCGATCGCGGCGATGATGTCGCCGGAGAGGATGCCGGCCTTGGCGGCGGGCGTGTCGTCGATCGGGCTGACGACCTTGACCAGGCCGTCCTCCTGCGTGACCTCGATGCCCAGGCCGCCGAACTCGCCCTTCGTCTGCACCTGCATCTCGTGGTAGGCCTTGGCGTCCATGTAACTCGAGTGCGGGTCAAGCGAGCTCAACATGCCGTTGATCGCCGCTTCGATCAGCTTCGATTCGTCGGGTTTCTCGACGTAGTCGTTGCGAATCTTCTCGAATACGTCGCCGAACAGGTTGAGCTGGCGATAGGTGTCGGCCGCGGCGGCGTAGGCGCCGTCGGCCAGCGCCGAAAAGCTGTGCGAAATCGCCCCGACGCCGAGCGCGCCGATTGCGACTCCCAAAGCCAAATAGGAAATCTTGCGTATCATCCGCGCGCCTTCTCGATGTCTGACTTCGCCCACCACGGCCCGGGATCGATCGCCGCTCCGTCTTTCCGTAACTGGATATAGAGAACGGGCTGCGTCGCGCCAATAGCGGCCGCCGCGGCTGTTCGCGCCGACCCGTCGCCCATCGCCGCGACAGGCTCCCCCGCCAAAACGAACTGGCCGACGGAGACGTCGATGCGATCCATGCCCGCCAATATCACAGTGTAACCCCCGCCGGCGTTGATGATCAAGAGTTGCCCATATGACCGATAGGGGCCGGAATAGGTTACCGAGCCATCGACCGGCGAGGCCACCGTGGCGCGGGCGGGCGTCGCGATCGACACGCCCTGCTCGGCGCCGCCGAACGAATCGGGCGCGCCGAAATTCTTGAGAATGACGCCGGCGACCGGCAGCGGAACCTGTCCTTTGGCGTCGGCGAAGGCGATCGCCGGCTTCAGCCGCGCCGGATCGGCGTTCCGCGCGGCCGTCGCCTTGGCCGCGATGTCGGCGGCGGCAAATTGGTCGGCCGATTTCTCCGCGCCGATTTCACTCTCCAGCTTGGCGATCAAATCTTTGAGATTTGAGGCTTGTTCGCCGAGTTGGGCGGCGCGCTCGCGCTGCGCGCCGAGCGCCTGCGCGGCGTCGGATAGCGACTGCTGGCGCGCGTCGATCAGCGCCGCGAGCCGCGTCTTCTCCAGCGCCAGGCTGGCCGAGCGTTGCGCTTGCGCGTCGCGCTCCTTGGCGATCGAGGCGCGCAGGGAGGCGAGCTCGTCGAGATCCTTTTTCAGCGCCGCGGTCTCGCTTTCGAGCTCGCCGACGGTCGAGGAGAGCGCCATCGCGGCGCGAATCGCCTCGGCCATGTCCTGCGGCTTGACCAGGATCGCCGGCGGTGGGTCGCGCCCCATGCGCTGCAGCGCCGCGAGCACGTCGGCGATGACGTCGCGCCGATTTTCCAGCGAACGGGCGAGCGCGTCGGCGTTGGCGTTGAGCGAGGCGAGGCGGTCGTTGGCCTCGGCGATCCGCCGCTCCGCGTCCTGCACTTCCGCGGTGGTGTCGATCAGCGCGGCGTTGAGCCGCGCGCGGTCGGCGCGAAGGCTCTCGACGTCGGCTTCGATGCGCCGCCGCTGCTCGTCGGAGGCGCGCATCGTATCCTCGACGCCGCGCAGCCTGAGCTCCTGCGCCGCCTTCTCGTCGGCCTTGGAGACGATGTTGGCGGGATCGGCGCGGACGGCGCCGCCGGGAGCGAGCGACGCGACGGCGAACGCCAGCGCGCCGAGGCCCGCCGCCGCCCTCACGCCCGCTCGCATTCGCTTCGCCATCGTCGACGCTGGTTTCGCAAGAGCCGGCCGAACGAACCGTCCGCGATTCAGGCGCGATGATACGGGCGCCCGCCGAGAATGGAAAGCGCGCGGTAGAGCTGCTCGGCCGCCATGATTCGCGCGAGCTGATGCGGCCAAGTCATCGCGCCGAAGGCGATCAGCGCGCGCGCCTCGTCGCGTAGCGCCGGGTCGAAGCCGTCCGGCCCGCCGATCGCCACCACGTAGGCGGGCGCGGCGGCCTCGCGCGCCTTGACGATGTCTGCCGCCCATTGCGCGCTGGCGATCGCTGCGCCGCGCTCGTCGAGCAGGGTCAGCCACGCGCCCTTGGGAAGGGCGGAACGGATCGCGCGCGCCTCCTCGACGCGGCGATCTTCAGGACGCCGGGCGCGGCCTTCGTCGATCTCCCGCAATTCCACGCCCGAAAGCCCCAGCGAGCGCGCGAGGTCGCCCACACGCTTGAAATAGCGCTCGAATAGCTCGCGTTCGGGACCGGACTTCAATCGGCCGACCCCGATCAGGGTCAGGCGCACCGCCCGCCTATCCGCCGCGCTGCGCCGCCGCGCGGCCCTCGCCCGGACGGCCGGCGCTCCACATCTTCTCGAGGTTGTAGAACTGGCGCACCTCGGGCCTGAAGATGTGGACGATCGCGTCGCCTGCGTCGAGCAGCACCCAATCGCAGTGGGGCAGCCCTTCGATCCTCGGCGTCTTGAAGCCGGCCTCCTTGCAGGCCTTGACCACATGCTCGGCGATCGCGCCGACATGGATGTTGGACCGGCCGCTGGCGATGATCATCAGGTCGGCGAGCGACGTCTTGCCTTCGAGGTCGATGGCGACGACGTCTTCGGCCTTGGAGTTCTCCAAGCTGGCGAGGATGGTTTGCGGAAGGAGTTGCGCCTTCGTCGAGGCGCGGGAGGCGACGGGATTGTCGCGGCGCTGGGCCGCGGACTTCTCAAGCGTCTGAGTCAGTGTCGCGTTCCTCTTGCGTCGGCCTGGCCGATTCGCAGCCGCCGACCAGGGAAAACATGATCCGTCCCGGTTAAGATTTCAAGACGGGCGTCGGGCGCGGAAAAGCAATTTGGCGCAACGAGGTAGACGAAAGGTTGGAGCGCGGCCCGTGGAGGAAGAGAAAGGCCGGCGGGGAGCGGCGGGCGAAGGCGGCCGCTTCGCGCTCGGGCCGCCGGCGCGGCCAGAGCGCCGCGCCGGCGCGGCTGGAGAGCGCGCGCAAGGTCCACCCCGGGCGGTCGACGACGACGATCGGCGCGAGCGCGGCGATCTCGCGCCAGCGCCGCCAGCGGTGAAACTGGGCGAGGTTGTCGGCGCCCATGATCCAGACGAAGCGCGCGCTCGGCGCGCGGCGCTTCAGCCGGGCGATCGTCTCGTAGGTGTAGCGCGAGCCGATTTCGGCCTCGAAGCCGGAAACCGCGATGCGTGGGTGGCGGACGAGCCGGCGCGCCGCCTCGACCCGCGCGCGCAACTCGGCGAGGTCGGCCGACGGCTTCAGCGGGTTGCCGGGCGTGGCGAGCCACCACAGGCGGTCGAGCCCCAGCCGCTTCAGCGCGATCTCGGAGATCAGCAGGTGGCCTGGGTGCGGCGGGTTGAACGACCCGCCGAGCAGGCCGATGGTCTGGCCTCGTCCGTAAGGCGGCGGACGCGCGATCACGACGCCGCCTGCGCCGCGAGCAGCCGCGCCTGGCGGTCGGCGGCCAGCGCGTCGATGATTTCGTCGAGTCCCTCGCCTTCCATCACTCGGTCGAGCGAATGCAGCGTCAGGTTGACGCGGTGGTCGGTCACCCGTCCCTGGGGAAAGTTGTAGGTGCGGATGCGCTGCGAGCGGTCGCCGGAACCGACCTGGGCGCGGCGCTCCTGGGCGCGCGCCTCGTCGGCGCGGCGGTTCTCGGCGTCGAGGATGCGCGACCTGAGCAGCGCCATCGCCTTGGCGCGGTTGCGGTGCTGCGAGCGCTCCTCCTGCACCGCGACCACCACGCCGGTGGGGATGTGGGTGATGCGAATCGCCGATTCGGTCTTGTTGACGTGCTGGCCGCCGGCGCCGCTCGAGCGCATGGTGTCGATCTTCAGGTCGGCGTCGTTGATGGCGAAGTCGATTTCGCGCGCCTCCGGCAGCACGGCGACGGTGGCGGCCGAGGTGTGGATGCGCCCCTGCGCCTCGGTGGTCGGGACGCGCTGCACGCGATGGACGCCGCTCTCGAACTTCAGCCGCGCGAAGGCGCCGCGGCCGGCGATCTCGGCCACGATCTCCTTGTAGCCGCCGACCGCGCCCTCGCTCGCCGACAGCACGTCGATCTTCCAGCTCTTCGACTCGGCGTATTTGACGTACATGCGGAAGAGGTCGCCGGCGAACAGCGCCGCCTCGTCGCCGCCGGTTCCCGCGCGCACCTCGAGGATGACGTCGCCGTCGTCGGCCGCGTCCTTGGGCAAAAGGGCGACGCGGATCGCCTGCGCCATCGTCTCGACGTCCGCGCTCGCGCGTTCGAGCTCGGAGGCCGCCATCGCCCGCATCTCCGGGTCGAGGGCGGGTTCGGCGAGCATGGCGGAAAGGTCGGCGATCTCTTTCTCTTTGGCGCGCTGCGCCTTGATCGCCTCGACCACCGGCTCGAGCTCGGCGAACTGGCGCGACAGCGTCGCATACTCTCCGCCGCCGACGCCTTCGGCGAGGCGCGCGGCGATCTCTTCGTGACGGCGCAGAATGATGTCGAAGTTTCCGAGGTCTGTCATGACACGAAAGCGGAACAACGCATTGCGGGAGGAAGCGGCGGCGTCCGCTGCGCTAGAGGCGGACGCCGAGGCGCTCGACGAGCGCCAGCAGCGGCGCGCGCAGCGATTCTCCACAATCGGGCTTCGCCAGCTCTTCCTCCAGCGCGCGCGCGGCCGCGCCGGCGTCGAGCGAAAGCACCATCGCCTTCATCGGCCCGATCGCCGTCGGCGCCATCGAGAAGCTGCGATAGCCGAGCGCGATCAGCGCCATGGTTTCGAGCGGGCGGCCGCCGATCTCGCCGCACAGCGTCACCGGCGTTCCGTGGCGCAGGCCGGCGTCGACGATCGCCTTCAGCGCGCGCAGGAAACCCGGCGACAGCGTGTCGAACCGGGCCGAGACCCGCTTGTTGTCGCGATCGGCGGCGAACAGATATTGCATGAGGTCGTTCGAGCCGACGGAGAGAAAGTCCGCCGCCGCCGCGATCTCGTCGAGTTGCCACAACAGCGAAGGCACTTCGACCATCGCGCCGAACTTGATCTCGCGCGGCCGCTCGCGCCCGCTGTGGTCGACGAAGGCGAGCTCCTTGTCGAGCATCGCGCGCGCGGCGCGGTATTCGCCGACGGTCGACAGCATCGGAATCATCACCCGCAGCTCGCGGCCGGCGGCGGCGCGCAGCATCGCCCGCAACTGCATGCGCAACAGCGCCGGGCGGTCGAGGCCGATGCGGATCGCGCGCCATCCCAGCGCCGGATTCTCCTCCTCCAGATCCTTCATGTACGGCAGTTGCTTGTCGCCGCCGATGTCGAGGGTGCGGAAGGTGACGGAGCGGCCTTCCGCGGCCTCGAGGATCGAGCGATAGAGCGCCTCCTGCGCGCTTTGGCGCGGAAAGCGCGGCGCCAGCATGAATTGCAGCTCGGTGCGGAAGAGGCCGATCGACAGCGCGCCGGTCTCGCGCAAGTGCGGCATGTCGATGAGCAGGCCGGCGTTCATGTGCAAGCCGATCTCGACGCCGTCGCGCGTGACCGAGGGCAGGTCGCGCAGCGCGCGGTACTGGTCCTGGCGGCGGGCGCGCATCCGCGCCTTTTCCATGTACGAGGCTTCGACGTCGGCCGGCGGCCGCACCTGCACTTCGCCGGTCATGCCGTCGACGATGATCGCGTCGCCCTGCTCGACGATCTCGGTGATGTTGGGAATGTCGCTGACCGCCGGAATCGCCAGCGCGCGCGCGACGATGGCGATATGGCTCGAGGCCCCGCCCTCCTCCAGCACCACGCCGCGCAGACGGGCGCGATCGTAGTCGAGCAGCGCCGCCGGGCTCATCGAGCGCGCGACCAGAATGGCGTTGTCCGGCAGCTCGCTCGGCTGCAGCACCAGGCTCTGGCCGGCGAGCTGATGCAAGAGCCGGTTGGCGATGTCGGTGAGGTCGTGCAGGCGGTCGCGCAGGTAGGGGTCGGTCTGGCGCTGCAGCTTAGCGCGCGCGTCGTTCTGCACCCGCTCGACCGCCGCTTCGGCGGTGAGCCCGCTGGCGACCGCCTCGCGTAGGCGGCGCAGCCAGCCGCGGTCGTGGGCGATCATGCGGAACGCCTCGAGCACGTCGCGATGCTCGCCCGCGGCGCCGTCGTCGCTGCGATCGATCAGCTGGTCGACAGAGGCGCGCATGGCGTCGATCGCGCTCTCCAGGCGGTTCATCTCGGTGGTGATGTCGTCGGCGACGATCTTCGTCACCGCGACGCGCGGCTGGTGGAGGATGACATTGCCGATGCCGAGCCCTTCGGCGATCGGCGCGCCGACCAGCGCGGAGGGACGGCGCACCGCGATCGCCGCGGTCTGCCCGTCGACCGACTGCAGTTCGCCGGAAGCGATCATCTCGGCGAGCAGCATCGCCGTGGTTTGCAGCGCTTCGATCTCCTCCTCGGAATAGCTGCGGCGCGCGCGGTTCTGCACCACCAGCACGCCGAGCGTCGCGCCGCCGCGCAGCACCGGCACGCCGAGGAACGAGTGATAGACCTCCTCGCCGGTCTCCGGCTTGTAAGAGAACGCGGGATGGTTCTGCGCGTCGCTGAGCGCCAGCGGCTCGGCGGTGGCGGCGATCAGGCCGACCAGCCCCTCGCCGGGACGCATGGTGGTCAGGTGCACCGCCTCGCGATTGAGGCCTTCGGTGGCGTAGAGCTCGAACGGTCCGTCGGCGCGCGCGACATAGAGCGAGCACACTTCGGCGACCATGTTCGAGGCGATGAGGACGACGATGCGGTCGAGACGCGCCTGCGCCGACACCGGCTCCGCCATGACCTCGCGGAGGCGTCGCAGCAAGAGTCGCGGTCCGCCCGGCGCGCGCATCAACAATTCCTTATCGTCTTCACGCGAAACGCGCGATTGTCCCGCGCCCCTGCGCAAGCCGGCGCGTCCTGGCGTCGCGCCCTCGGCCGAATCGTCGGCCCCGGCGCGCCGTCGGCCGCCTGCCAGCGGTATAGCCAATCCCTTGGCCGCGCGGCAAGAGCCGTGCGGCCAAGGCGTTGCGCCGCCGCTTCAAATCGCCTCGCCGCGCGCGCCGGACCGCCGCGGCGCGTTGACTCGACAAACCGCGCCAATTAGGGGTTGCGGCCGCGGCGCGCCGCCGCCCGGCCGCCGCAGGGCGGAGGATTCCCGCGGTCATGAAGGTGCTCGTGCCCGTCAAGCGGGTGGTCGACTACAACGTCAAGATTCGCGTGAAGCCGGACGGCTCGGGCGTCGACGTCGCCAATCTCAAGATGTCGATGAACCCGTTCGACGAGATCGCGGTCGAAGAAGCGTTGAGGCTCAAGGAGGCGGGCAAGGCGAGCGAGGTGGTGGCGGTGTCGATCGGGCCGGCGCAGGCGTCCGAGACCTTGCGCACGGCGCTGGCGATGGGCGCCGACCGCGGCGTGCTGGTCAAGACCGACGCGATCGTCGAGCCGCTGGCGGCGGCCAAGATTCTCAAGGGCGTGTTCGAGGCGGAGCGGCCCGACCTCGTCATCATGGGCAAGCAGGCGATCGACGACGACTGCGGCCAGACCGGCCAGATGCTCGCCGCGCTGACCGGCCGGCCGCAGGGAACCTTCGCCTCCAAGGTCGAGATCGTCGGCGACCGGGTCGAGGTGACGCGCGAGGTCGACGGCGGCCTGCAGACGGTGTCGCTCGCCTTGCCGGCGATCGTCACTGCCGACCTGCGCCTCAACGAGCCGCGCTACGCCTCCCTGCCCAACATCATGCGGGCGAAGAAGAAGCCGATCGCCGAGCGCGCGCCCGCCGATTTCGGCGTCGACCTCGCGCCGCGGCTCAAGGCGTTGAAGACGGTCGAGCCGACCGGACGCAAGGCGGGCGTCAAGGTGGCCTCGGCGGCGGAGCTGATCGCCAGGCTGCGCGACGAAGCGGGGGTGATCTGACGATGGCGGTCCTGGTGCTCGCCGAAACGGCGGACGGCCGCTTGAGCGAGCTCACCGCGCGCGCCGTGACCGCCGCCGCGCAGATTGGCGCGCCGGTCGACGTCCTGGTCGCGGGGCTCGGCGTCGGCGCCGCCGCGGCGGCGGCGGCGAAGCTTTCCGGCGTCGCCCGCGCGCGCGTCGCCGACGACGCGCTTTACCAGCACGGCCTCGCCGAGCCGCTGGCGGCGCTGATCGTCGCGCTGGCCGCCGATTACGACGCGATCGTCGCCGCCACGAGCCCGTTCGCCAAGAACGTCCTGCCGCGCGCGGCGGCGCTGATCGACGTCATGCAGGTCTCCGATTTCACCAAGGTGGTCGGCCCGAACACCTTCGAGCGGCCGATCTACGCCGGCGCGGCGATCCAGACGGTCGAGGCGACCGACGCCAAGATCGTCGCCACCGCGCGCGCCGCCGCCTTCGCGGCGGCGGGCGAGCAGGCGCCCGCGCCGATCGAGCCGGTTCCGCCCGCCGCCGACCCCGGCTTGTCGCGCTTCGTCTCCGAGGCGCTGGCCAAGCCCGACCGGCCGGAGCTGACTTCGGCCAAGGTCGTCATCTCGGGCGGCCGGGCGATGCAGAAGGCGGAGAACTTCAAGCTCTACCTCGAGCCGATCGCCGACAAGCTCGGCGCGGCGATCGGCGCCTCGCGCGCCGCGGTCGACGCCGGCTACGCCCCCAACGACTGGCAGGTCGGCCAAACCGGCAAGGTCGTCGCTCCCGACCTCTACATCGCGGTCGGCATTTCCGGCGCGATCCAGCATCTCGCGGGGATGAAGGATTCCAAGGTGATCGTGGCGATCAACAAGGACGAGGAGGCGCCGATCTTCCAGGTCGCCGACTACGGCCTGGTCGCCGACCTCTACTCGGCCCTGCCGGAGCTCGCCAAGGAGCTGGAAAAGATCGGGCGGTGAGGTCGCCGCAGGGGCTCGCCCGGCCCTGGACCCGCGCCAGCGCTCAGCTATGATCGCGGCCGCGGAGAGGGGCCGCGTCGCTTCGGGATGGGGAAAATGACGTTCTCGGTCAGCAAGGTCGGCGTCATCGGCGCGGGACAGATGGGCTCCGGCATCGCCCAGGTCTGCGCGCAGGCGGGAATCGAGGTTCTCCTCAAGGACGTCGCCGAGGAGCGGATCAAAGCCGCCCTGGCGACGATCAACGGCCACTTGTCGCGCCTGGTCGCCAGGGGGCAGCTCGACGAGGCCGGCAGGCAGGCGACGCTCGACCGCATCCGCGTCGTCGAGTCCTACGATCAGCTCGCCGACTGCGACCTGATCATCGAGGCCGCCTCCGAAAACGAGGAGGTCAAGCGCAAGATCCTCGCCGACCTGCGCGGCGTGGCGAAGCCGGAGGGCGTGGTCGCCACCAACACCTCGTCGATCTCGATCACCCGCCTCGCCGCGGTCACCGCCAACCCCGAGCGCTTCATCGGCCTGCATTTCATGAACCCGGCGCCGCGCATGCAGCTGGTCGAGCTGATCCGCGGCATCGCCACCAGCGACGACACCTATGAGGCGGCCAAGGCGTTCGCCGCCCAGCTCGGCAAGACGGCGATCATGTCGGAGGATTTCCCCGCCTTCATCGTCAACCGCATCCTGATGCCGATGATTAACGAGGCGATCTACACCCTCTACGAAGGCGTCGGCACGGTCGAAGCGATCGACACGGCGATGCGGCTCGGCGCCAACCACCCGATGGGGCCGCTGCAGCTCGCCGACTTCATCGGCCTCGACACCTGCCTGTCGATCATGCAGGTGCTGCACGACGGCCTCGCCGACTCCAAGTACCGGCCTTGCCCGCTGTTGGTGAAATACGTCGAGGCCGGCTGGCTCGGCCGCAAGACCCAGCGCGGCTTCTACGACTACCGCGGCGAACAGCCGGTGCCGACGCGCTAGAAGCGCGCGCGTTCGCCGGCGCTCGACGCAAGGCCTAGGCGTCGCGCGCCAGGTTCGGCCGCCTTTCCCGCGTGATTCGCTCGGCCTCCTCCCGCCGCCATCGGTCGACCGCCTGGTGGTCGCCGGACAAGAGCGTCTCGGGAATGGCGCGCCCTTCCCATTCGCGCGGGCGGGTGTACTGCGGGTATTCGAGCAGGCCTTCTTCGAAGCTCTCGCTCAATCCCGATTCGAGCTTGCCCATCACGCCGGGGATGAGGCGCACGCAGGCGTCGAGGATCGCCAGGGCGGCGATCTCGCCGCCCGACAGCACGTAGTCGCCGACCGACGCCTCGATCAGGGAGCGGCCGGCGACGACGCGCTCGTCGTAGCCCTCGAAGCGCGGGCAGACGATGACGAGCCCCGGCCCCGCCGCCCATTCGCGCGCGCGCCGCTGCGTGAACGGCGCCCCACGCGGGCTCATGATCAGGCGCGGGCGCTGGTCGTCGGGCTGAAGCGCCGCGTCGAGGCTCGCCGCCAGCACGTCGGCGCGCATCACCATGCCGGGCCCGCCGCCCGCCGGGGTGTCGTCGACGGCGCGATGGCGGCCGAGCCCGTGCTCGCGAATGTCGCGCGCCTCGAGCGACCAAAGACCCCGCGCCAGCGCGTCGCCGGCGAGCGACAGGCCGAGGGGCCCAGGAAACATCTCGGGAAACAGCGTCAGGACGGCGCAAGCGAACATCGCGGTCTTTCCTCGCGCGCGGCCGCCCGGCGCGGCGGCGGCGCCCTGTCAGCGCTTCGCTCCCTCGGCGAGGCGGCGGAGCTGCGCGGCGACGGGCTGTGTTTCCTGAATTTCCGTTGAAACGTCAATGGCGGCGGCGCCGAGAACTTGCTTCGGAGAGGTTCCGGAGCGTAGGTTCGAATCAGCCTCGCCGCGAGGCTCGGGGCTTTTGCGGGAGGGGACGGTCGATGACGCCGTTGGTTTTGCTTGTCGCGCTCGCCGGCGGCGTGCCGACATTCGATATCGAAAGCGTGTGCCGCAGCGCGCGCAACGCCGCGCTGCCGGAAGACCAGACGGCCGCTTACGACAGCTGCCTGCGCGACGAAAAGGATTCGCGCGACAAGCTCAAGCAGGCTTGGCCGAGGTATTCGGCCGAGGCGCGCAGCTCCTGCTCGGAGGACGGCTCGTTCTCCCTCAGCTACGTCGAGCTGTGGACCTGCCTGGAGATGCAGCCCGGCGGCAGCTTGAGCGTCGAGCCGACGGCGCCGGCGGGCAAACCGAAGAAGCCGTGAGCGGCGGCGGCCCTCGCTAATGGCCAAAATCAAACGCTTGGCGCCCCACTCGTAAGGCCGCTGCGGCGGGAGGGCAGCCATAGCCTGGCGCGCGCAGGATCGGCCGGGTTGCGCCCATGCAAGCCATTTCCACGATGAAATCATCTGCCCTTCATTCGGGTGGCGCACATTGGAAGCGGCCCTTGGCCATTTCCTGGCGGCGCTCCGTAGAGCGTAATTCGGCAATGAAGGCGCGTAGCGGCGGAGGGACGTGCCGATGGCCGGGATAGTAGAGACATAGACCCGGGATTGCTGGAGACCATTCCTGGAGCAATGCGACCAGCCGGCCATCCTTAAGAGCCCGACGTGCGAAGGGCTCGGGCACGAACGCGATCCCGAGCCCGTCTTCCGCCGCCTCGACCATCAGTCCGTTATGATCGAGCGTCAGCGCGCCCGGCGCGTCTACGGCCATCTCCTCGGCGTTACGCTCGAACTCCCAGCGATAGGGTTTACCGCTCGGCAGGCGTAGGCGAACGCAACGGTGCCTATGGAGGTCATCGGGCGTCATCGGTATGCCGTGTTCGGCCAGATAAGCTGGGGCCGCCACAGCCAGAAAGCGCACGTCGCCGCCGAAGGGCACGATCACCATGTCCTGGGGAACCGCCTCGCGCAGCCGCACGCCCGCATCGAACCCCTCCGCCACGATATCGACTAAGCGCCCTTCCGAAACGAGGTCGAGCGTCACACGCGGATGACGCCGCAGGAAACCGGGAACGACGTGGCGGAGCAGCCAGCGCGCGGCCGATTCGTTGGCGTTGATCCTGAGCTGGCCAACCGGGTCGTCCGCGCCGCCGCCGACGGCCGCCAGCATGTCATCCAGTTCACGCAGCGTCGGCCCCAGTCGTTGCAGGAGTTGTCGCCCTGCCTCGGTTGGCGCGACGCTGCGAGTGGTTCGATGGAGCAGCCGGACCCCGAGCTGCTGCTCCAGTCCGCGCAGGGCGTGACTGAGCGACGAACGAGACACTCCCATCGCGTCGGCGGCGGCACGGAAACTTCGGTGCCGCGCCACAGCGACAAAGGAGTTCAGATCGGCGAGCGAAGGCTTCGTCATTGGTGTCAATCTTTCACCAAGCCATCCAACCCCGCCAGTCTAATCTCAACAATCTCCCTGCCCAAATGAGGGTGCGGCAAAGGAGATATTGCATGAAAACTTGGTTCATCACGGGGGCCTCTTCGGGGCTCGGGCGCGTCATGGCGGAAAGCCTGCTCGCCAGGGGGGACAGGGTTGCGGCGACCGTGCGCCGCACCGACGCGCTCGACACACTCAGCGCAACCTATGGCGACCGGTTGCGCGTCATTGTCGTCGATCTCACTGACACGAATAGGATGCGCCGCGAGGTTGATGCGGCATTTGCGGCCTTTGGGCGTATCGACGTCCTGGTCAGCAACGCCGCTTACGGGCTATTCGGCGCGGTCGAGGAAGTCAGCGATACGCAGGTCGAGCGACAGATCGCCACGAACCTGACCGCCTCGATCCAGTTTGTGCGCGCGTGCCTACCGCACCTTCGCCGTCAAGGCGGAGGCCGCATTGTTCAGGTTTCCTCGGAGGGCGGGCAGGTGACCTATCCCGGCTTCGGCCTGTACCATGCCACCAAGTGGGGCATCGAAGGTTTCATTGAGACGATGGCGCAGGAAGTCGCGCCTTTCGGCATCGATTGCGTGATCGTCGAACCTGGGCCAACCGGTACGAACTTCGGCGCCAATCTCGATTTCGCGGTTCCGATTGCGGCCTATGACGCCACGCCTGCCGGAGAAGCGCGCCACGTCGTTACGACCGGGGCCTTCCCGATCAAGGGCGATGCGGAGCGCACCGTCGCGGCCATGATCGCCGCCGCTGACGAGGAGCGACCTCCGCTCAGGCTCGCGCTCGGTAGCGCCGCATACGAGAATATCGAGCGCGCCCTGGCCGGACGCCTTGAAGCCGTCCGCAGACAGAAAGCCATAGCCCTTGGCGCCGACCGCCAGCCTCCCCCCTCATGACTTCCTGCCGCTGCAGAACGAAGACGCTCCGACATGGCTGCAGTTCAGCGGCAGCTCGTCTGGGTATGCTCGCCGGAAGCGGGCCGTCTCGAAACGGCCAATCCAGTTGTATGGGCGCGACTGGCGGAAGGCCCGAATTGGGTCGATTCCGGTTCAATCGCGTGGGAACCAAGTGTCAGATTTTGACCGCTAGCAGCTTTCCTCGCCGTCGATCTCGCGCGGCGGCTCGATGACGATCCGCCCGCGTTCGAAGTCGATCTCCACCGCGACCGCGCGGCTGAAGGGCAGGAGCATCGTCTCGCCGCCGCCTTCCGGCGCGATCTCGAGGATGTCGCCGGCGCCGTAGTTTTCGACCGCCGCCACGCGCCCGAGCGGCGCGCCGTCGCGCCCGACGGCGGCGAGGCCGACGAGATCGTCGCAGTAGAACTCGTCCTCGCCCGGCGGCGGCAATTGCTGGCGGCGGGCGAAAATCTCGACGCCGACGAGCGCTTCAGCGGCCTCGCGCGTCGCCACGCCCTTCACCCGGGCGATCAGCATGTCGTCCTTCACCGGCCGCAGCGCCTCGAAGGCGAAGACGCGCGCGCCTGTCGCGTCGGTGAGCGGCCCATAGGCGCCGATCGCCTTGGGGTCGGCGGCGTAGGACTTGACGCGGACCTCGCCGCGCACGCCATGCGCGGCGCCGAAGACGCCGAGCAGGACGAGGCGGTCGGGGCTCGCCACGGCGGCTTGTAGGTCAGCTTTCGGCGGGAGCGGCGGCGGCGGCCTTCTCGGCGGCGGCGGCGGCCGCGGCGGCGCGCTCCTGCGCCTTCTTCTTCGGCTGGGCCTTGACCGGATTGTTGCGCGCCTCGCGCTTGGCGACGCCCAGGCTGTCGAGCAGGCGCAGCACGCGGTCGGTCGGCTGCGCGCCCTTGGCGAGCCAAGCCTTCGCCTTCTCGACGTCGAGCGTCAGCCGCGTCGCGTCGTCCTTGGCCTTCAGGGGATCGAAGGCGCCGATGCGCTCGACGAAGCGGCCGTCGCGCGGCATGCGCGCGTCGGCGACGACGATACGGTAGAACGGGCGCTTCTTCCCGCCGGCGCGGGAGAGACGGATTTTCAGGGACATGGCTATCCTTTCTCGGCCGCTGCGATCTCAGCGGAGGTTGGGCCGACGAGGCGGAAGACGCTCGCCGGCGGATGGCGAAAGATCCCGCACGCGTCGCCGCGATAGGGGATGGTGGATTCGAGACGCGCGCCGAGCCTCTCGGCGACGCGAATCGAAGCGTGGTTGCAAAGGTCGATCAGGCTGACCAGGGTCGCCCAGCCGAGGCCGACATAGGCGTAGGCGCGCGCCCGCGCCGCCGCTTCGCCGGCGAAGCCGCGGCCCTCGGCGCCGGCGACGAGCGCCCAGCCGAGCTCCGGCTGCGGATGCCCCTCCGGGTTCCACAAGCCCGTCCAGCCGACGAAGCGGCCGTTGGCCTTGCTCTCGAGCGCCCAGAAACCGTAGCCGCGCATCTCCCAGTGGCCAACGATCGCCGCCATCCGCCGCCAGGCGTCCTCGCGCGAGCAGACGCCGCCGATGTGGCGGGCGCGCTTCTCATCGGCGTAGACGCCGGCGAAGGCGTCGAAATCGTCGTCGCGCCAGCCGCGCAGCGACAGCCGCTCGGTTTCGAGCGTCGGGATCATTTCTTCTTGCCGAACGGAGAGCCGCCGCCAAGGCCGGGCAGCTTGGGCGCGCCGAGGCCCGGCAGGCCGGGAAACTGCGGCGGCAGGTTGAAGGCGCCGGGCGGCGGCGCGGCGGGAATGCCGCCCGCGGACGGCGCGCCGGCGACGCCGAGCTGCTTCTGCATCGCTTCGAGCTGCTCGGCGGTCGGCGCCGGCATGCCGCCGCCCATGCCGAGCATCGCGCCGAGCTTGCCCATTGGGCCGCGCTTGCCCGCCGAGGCGCCCATCGCCTTCATCATGTCGGCCATCTGGCGGTGCTGCTTGAGCAGCCGGTTGACCAGCTCGACGCTGACGCCGGCGCCGGCGGCGATCCGCTTCTTGCGCGAGGCTTTGAGGATGTCGGGGTTGCGCCGCTCCTTCGGCGTCATCGAGGAGATGAGGGCGCGCTGACGCTTGAGGATCCGCTCGTCGAGATGGGCCGAGGCGAGCTGGTCCTTGAGCTTGGCGACGCCCGGCAGCATGCCCATCAGGCCGCCCATGCCGCCGAGCTTCTCGATCTGCGCCAGTTGTCCGGCGAGGTCGTCGAGGTCGAACACCCCCTTGCGCAGCCGCTCGGCCATCTTCGCCGCTTTTTCGGCGTCGATCGCCTGCGACGCTTTCTCGACCAGGGTGACGATGTCGCCCATGCCGAGGATGCGGTCGGCGAGGCGCCGGGGATGGAAGTCCTCCAGCGCGTCCATCTTCTCGCCGACGCCGATCAGCTTGATCGGCCGGCCGGTGACGGCGCGCATCGACAGCGCCGCGCCGCCGCGCCCGTCGCCGTCCATGCGGGTCAGCACGATGCCGGTCAGCCCGACGCGGTCGTTGAAGTTCTTGGCGAGGCGGACGGCGTCCTGGCCGGTGAGCGCGTCGGCGACCAGAAGGATCTCGTGGGGCCTGGCGGCGTCGCGGATCTCCGCCATCTCCGCCATCAGCGGCTCGTCGATATGGGTGCGGCCGGCGGTGTCGAGCAGCACCACGTCGTAGCCCTGCAGGCGCGCGACGCTTTCGGCGCGCCGGGCGATCGCCACCGGGTCCTCGCCGGCGACGATCGGCAGCGTGTCGACGCCGACCTGGCGGCCGAGCGCGGCGAGCTGCTCCTGCGCGGCGGGACGCTTGACGTCCAGCGAGGCCATCAGCGCCTTGAGCTTGTCGCGTTCGGCGAGGCGCTTGGCGATCTTGGCGGCGGTGGTGGTCTTGCCGGCGCCCTGGAGGCCGACCAGCATGATCGCCACCGGCGCCGGCGCGTCGAGGTCGATGGTCTGCGATTCGCCGCCGAGGATCTCCACCAGCGAATCGTGGACGATCTTGACCACCATCTGGCCGGGGGTGACCGACTTGATCACCGCCGCGCCGACCGCCTTCGCGCGCGTGCGGTCGATGAACGAGCGCGCGACCTCGAGCGCGACGTCCGCCTCGAGCAGCGCCCGGCGCACTTCGCGCATCGCGACGTTGACGTCGTCCTCGGAGAGGGCGCCGCGCCCGGTCAGCCGGTCCAATATGCCGGAGAGCTTCTCCGAAAGGCTCTCGAACATCGCTCGCGCTCCAACTCGCTGGCCGGTCCCGCCGCAAACGCCGATGGCGCCCGGGGGCGCGACGCGCTGCCGGACGAGGACCGCTGGCCACATAGGGACAGTCGGCTTGATCGACGAGACCAAAACCTGACGAAAAGACGCGGACGCTTAAGCGCGGCGGGGGCGGAAGTCAAATTTCGCCGCCGAACATCGGTTCCGAGGCGGGAAAAGCGCGTCCGGGCGCCGCCCCGCCGCGCCATATGAACGCCGCCGAGACGAGCCGTTCAGCTACGGTTCACGCAGGGTTTGCACAATGGGCGCCGGCTTCGGCGAAGGACACGCGTCAACGGCGTGCGGCGCCGGGGGCGACTGGGGGCGCAGGACAACGATGATCTTCGAAGACCCTACCGCGCGGCGCGGGCGTCTTGTCCGCGGCGCGGGCTTGGCGTTGGCGACGATCGTCGTCGTCTCGCTCGCGCTGGTCGCGCTGAGCGTGTTCGCGCCGCCGCGGCTCCCCATGCTGCCTTCCGCCCTGCAAGCCGCGAGCCTCGGCGGCGAAGTCACGGTCGAGACGCTCGACGACGCGGCCGGCCCCTCCACGCCGCCGGCTCGGCCCGCCGCCGCGACCTCCGCCGGCGCGCTCGGCATGGCGGCGAAAGCGGCGACCGCCCCTGAGGGCGCGCTCGGCGCGCCCGGCTTCCTCAATGCGGCCTTCGTCGTGCAGGGCGAGCCGCTGAGCGTCGCTTCGCTACGCGCCCATCTCGGCAATCTGCAAGTGGCGTTCCCCGATTGGCTGAGCTTCGCCGACTCGGGCGGCGACCTCAAGGTCAAGGTCGACGCCCAGCTCGCCGCTGACCTGCGCGCCAGCGGCGTGAAGGTGCTGCCGCGCTTGTCGAACACCACCGCGCGCGGCGCCTGGTTCGAGAACGGGCTCGGCGACTTCCTGCGCGACGACGCTGTCATCGGCGACCGTTTCGTCGCCCGGCTGCTGGCGACGCTTTCCGAAAACCAGGCGGACGGGGTCAACATCGACGTCGAAAACGTCGATCCCGCCGACGCCGGCGCCTTCGTCGACTGGCTCGACCGAGTGACCGCGGCGCTGCACGCGCGCGGGCTCCTGGTCACCGTCGACGTGCCGATGAACGACGAGGCCTACGACTACGAGGCGATCGGCCGCATCGCCGACGCGGTGGTGCTGATGGCCTACGACCAGCACTGGGCGACCAGCGCGCCGGGCCCGGTCGCCGCGCGCCCGTGGTTCGAGGACGGCCTCGAGCAGGCGGCGCAGCGCATCCCGGCGAACAAGCTGATCGTCGGCGTCGGCGCCTACGCCTACGACTGGACGGAGGGCGGCGGCGAAGCCGAGGCGCTCGGCTTCGACGAGGCGTTGGCGCTCGCCGACCGTCACGACGCGCGCATCGAGGCCGACGGCGACGACGTCAACAGCCACTTCCGCTATGTCGACGAGGAGCGCCACAGCCACGAAGTGTGGATGCTCGACGCGCTTTCGGCGTGGAACCAGTATCTTTTCGCGCGGCGCGCCGGCGTGCGCGGCGCGGCGCTGTGGCGCACCGGCCTCGAGGAGCCGCAATTCTGGTCATTCTTCGGCGCGCCGAACGCGGCGGATTTCGATCCGCGCGCGCTCGCGCGCACGCCGCCCCTCGAGACGGTCCGGCTCGACGGCAGGGGCGAGCTGTTGCGCGTCACCGAGGGGCGTCGCGACGGCGTTCGCAACCTCGACGTCGGGAACGGCTATATCGACTGGGCGCGCTACGAGGCGCTGCCGCGCTCGTTCACGGTGGAGCGGTTTGGCGACGCCGCCCCGAAGCGGATCGCGCTCACCTTCGACGACGGCCCCCACCCGACCTGGACTCCCCAGGTCCTTCGCGTGCTAGCGAAATACGGCGTGCAGGCGACGTTCTTCCTCATCGGCGAGAACGTGATGAACGCGCCCCAGCTGGTCCGCGAGGAAGTCGAAGCCGGCCATCTCGTCGGCAACCACACCTTCTCGCATCCCGACCTGCGAGCGATCTCGAAGACCCGGCTGTGGACGGAGCTGTCCGCCGCCCAGCGGCAGATCGAGGTGGCGTCGGGACGATCGACGCTGCTGTTCCGCGCGCCTTACGACACCGACTCCGAGCCGAAGACCGCGGCGCAGCTGGCGCCGCTCGAGGACGTCGACCGGATGGGCTACCTGTTCGTCGGCGCGGACGTCGATTCGCAGGACTATGATCGGCCGGGCGTCGACGCGATCGTCGCCAACGTGATGAACGATCTGGTCTCCACCGGCGGCCACGTCGTGGTGTTCCACGACGGCGGCGGCGACCGCAGCCAAACCATCGCGGCGCTGGACCGGCTGATCCCGATGTTGCGCGCCGCCGGCTACGAGATCGTGCCGCTCACCGCGCTCGCCGGGGTCGCGCCCACGGCGCTGAACCCCGAGCTTTCGCTGCGCGAGCAGGTGTTGTCGTTCGGCGCGCGCATTCCCGCTTGGGCGCACACCTCCGGCGCCGTGATTCTGGTCTATCTGTTCGCCATCACCACGGCGATCGCGATTGCCCGCATCCTCTTCCTCGGCGCGCTGGTGGCGCGGCGCCCCCGCCGGGCCGACGACGACGAGGCGTCGGCCTTCGAGCCGCCGGCATGCGTGCTCATTCCCGCCTACAACGAGGGGCAGGTCATCGGCCGAACCATCGAGGCGGCGCTCGCCAGCGACTATAAGCGCCTGAGACTCCTGGTGATCGACGACGGCAGCACGGACGACACGGCGAGCGTGGTCGAAAGCTGGATGGCGCGAGACCCGCGCGTCGCGCTGCTGCGGCAGCGCAACGCCGGCAAGGCCGCGGCGCTCAACCGCGGCGCCCGCGTGGCCGAGGAGGAGATCCTCGTCACCATCGACGCCGACACGCTGGTGCTGCGCCACACCATCTCCAACCTGATCAAGCCGTTCGTCGACCCCGCGGTCGACGCCGTGTGCGGCAACGTGCAGGTCGGCAACGTCTGCAATCTGCTCACCGCCTTCCAGTCGGTCGAATACGTCACCTCGCAGAACTACGACCGACGCGCCTTCGACAGCCTCAACTGCATCTCGGTGGTGCCGGGGGCGACCGGGGCATGGCGCCGCAGGACGCTGCTTTCGGTCGGCGGCTATTCCGCCGACACGCTGACCGAGGACGCCGACCTCACGCTGACCCTGCTCGGCGCCGGCGCCCGCATCACCTACGCGCCGCTGGCGCAATCGATCACCGAAGCGCCGCAGACCGTCGCCGCGCTGTTCCGCCAGCGCTTCCGTTGGAGCTACGGCACGCTGCAGAGCCTTTGGAAGCACCGCCGCCGCTTCGCCCGCGGCTCGCTCGGCCTCGTCGCGCTGCCGAACATCGCCATGTTCCAGCTCTTGTTCCCGCTGCTCGCGCCGCTTGGCGACTTCATCTTCCTGCTAGCGGTGTTGCGGCTCGATTTCAAACCGGTCGCGGTCGGCTACGCGACTTTCCTGGCGCTCGACCTGATCGCCTCGCTGGTCGCCTTCCGCCTCGACCGCAAGCCGCTGCGCGACATCTGGGTGGTGGTGGTGCAGCGCTTCATCTATCGGCCGTTCCTCTATGTCGTCACCTTCGCGGTGGTGCTCGCCGCACTGCGCGGCGCGCGCCAGCGGTGGAACAAGCTCGCGCGCACCGGCGCGGTCGACGTGGCGCGGCTCGAGATCGGCATGGAAGCGCCGGCGGAGTGATTTGCCGACGCCGCGCCGGCCGCCCTCACCGCCGCGTGCGTCGCCGCGGCGCCGGCGGCGCGGTCGATTCCGCGACGGGCGGGGCGGGGGGATCGTCGCCGGTCATCACCCCCAGCACCTGGCTCAAGTGCGCGCGCATCGCCGCCTTCGCCGCCGCCGGCCGCCGGTCGCGGATCGCCTCATAGACCGCGATGTGGCCGCTGAGCGTCGCCGGCCAGTTGTCGCGCAAATGCACGCGCTCGGAGAGAATGGCGAAAACGGGCGCGTGCTGCGCCTGCCACAGGCGCTCGACCACGGCGGCGAGCGCGGCGTTGCCGGTGGCGGCGGCGATCGCGCCGTGAAAGCCGAGGTCGGCCCAATCCCACGGGCGGCCGGCGTCGTGGTCGCGCGTCATCTGGTCGATCAGGTCGGCCATCGCGGCGACGTCGCCCGGCGTGGCGCTCGAGGCGGCGAGCGCGGCGATCTCGCCTTCGATCAGCATACGCGCGTTGAGGATGTCGCTCGGGCTGTCGCCGACATTGAGCGGCGCCGGCGCGTCGACGCGACGCTCGCGCACGTACGCCCCCGACCCGGTGCGCACCTCGACCAGGCCGGCGATCTCGAGCGCGATCATCGCCTCGCGCACCACCGGGCGGCTTACGCCCAGGGTCTTGGCGAGGTCGCGCTCGGCGGGCAGCCGCTGGCCGGGCGGAAACTCGCCGTTGCGGATCAGGTCGCTGATCTGCTTCGCCACCTGCTCGTAGAGGCGAAGGCTGTCGATAGGCTGGATGGGCATCGATCGCTTCCTTAGGCCCGCCGCGGCCTCAAATGAACCCCGGGACGACTGGGGTGAAAGGGAGGCGTCGGCTTGGCCCGCCGGTCACAGCTTGTAGGCCGACTTCGCCAGCGCGTAGGCGAGGTCGCGGGCGACCTCGAACGCCTCGTCCATCTCCAGGCGATGCTCGGCGACCAGCCGAGCGAGAAAGGCGCAGTCGACCCTGCGGCTCATGTCGTGGCGCGCCGGGATCGACAGGAAGGCGCGGGTGTCGTCGTTGAAGCCGACGGTGTTGTAGAAGCCGGCGGTCTCGGTGACGGTCTCGCGGTAGCGGCGCATCCCTTCCGGGCTGTCGTAGAACCACCAGGCGGGGCCGAGCCTCAGCGCCGGGTAATGGCCGGCGAGCGGCGCGAGCTCGCGCGAATAGGCCGTCTCGTCGAGCGTGAAGAGGATGATGGTGAGGCCGCGCTCGGCGCCGAAGCGGTCGAGCAGAGGCTTCAGCGCGTGGACGTAATCGGTCGGCGCGGGAATGTCGCAGCCCTTGTCGCGGCCGAACGCCTTGAACACCGCCGGATTGTGGTCCCGGAACGAGCCGGGATGGATCTGCATCACCAGCCCGTCGGCAAGGCTCATCTTCGCCATCTCGGTGAGCATCTGCGCGCGGAACGCCTCGGCGTCGGCGGGCGAGGCCGCGCCGGCGCTGACGCGCGCGTAAAGCGCGGCGGCGTCCGCTTCCGGCAGGTCGGCCGTGCGCGCGGAGGGGTGTCCGTGGTCGGTCGAAGTGCAGCCGACCGACTTGAAATAGGCCCGCCGGTCAGCGAGCGCCGCGAGATAGCCTCGCCAGGTCGAGAGGTCGCGGCCGGAGACGCGGCCGAGCGCGGCGAGGTTGTCGACGAAGCCGGGAAAGGCGGGATCGACCACCGGATCGGGACGGAATGCGGTAAGCACGCGCCCGCCCCAGCCGCTCGCCTTGAGCTTACGGTGCCAGCGGAGATCGTCGAGCGGGCTTTCTGTAGTCGTCAGCGCCTCGATGTTGAAGCGCTCGAACAACGCCCGCGGCCGAAACTCGGGCTTTTCCAGGCAGGCGGCGATCTGGTCATAGACGCGATCGGCGTTGTCGGCGTTTAGCCGCTCGTCGACGTCGAAGACCTCGGTGAAGGCGTGGTTGAGCCATAGCCAGGACGGCGTGCCGCGGAACAGGCGGAAGTTGGCGGCGAAACGCCGCCAGATGGCGCGCGGGTCGCTCTCGACTGGCCCACCGTCGACCCGCGGCACGCCGAGGTCCTCGAGCGGGACGCCCTGGCTGTAGAGCATGCGATGCACGTAATGGTCGGGCGTGATGAACAGATGCGCCGGGTCGGGGAACGGCGCGTCGTCGGCGAACCATCGCGGGTCGGTGTGGCCGTGGGGGCTGAGGATCGGCAACCGGGCGACCGACGCATAGAGCTCGCGCGCCAGCGCGCGCGTCTGCGGCTCCGGCGGGAACAGGCGATCGGGATGAAGCGCAAAAGGCGCGGGCTTGGCGGGCATGAGAGAAAAGTCCCTGGGGCGTTTCGTTTACGCCGATCGTGCGGCGAAATGTGACTCGACTTTCCCGCAAGTTGGTCTAATGGTCAAGTGGTCAGGCCAATTTGTCGGCGCGTCGGCCCCCTTGACGAGGCGGAAAAGGCGGGCGCGCGGCGGCGGGGTCTGCGAGCGGCGGCGCGGCTCAACGGCGCCGACCGCGGGGGAGGAATGCGCAACGGCGGGAGGGAACGTCATGCGTTCATGGCAAGGGGTGCGTTGGAAGATGCTGGCGCTGATGCTCGCCGGCACGGTCGTCATCTACGTCGACCGCAACGTGCTCGGCGTGCTGGCGCCGATCCTCAAGACCGACCTCAAATTCACCACCGAGCAATATTCCTACGTCGTCTCGGCCTTCCAGCTCGTCTATTCGTTCGCGCAGCCCTTCGCCGGCTTCCTCACCGACCTGATCGGCCCGCGCGTCGGCTACGCCGTCGCCGCCCTGGTTTGGGGCGCGGCCGCCGCTTTGCACGGCCTGTCGACCGGCTGGATCTCGATGGCGGGCTTCCGCGCGCTGCTCGGCCTTTCCGAGGCGGTGGCGATCCCGACCGGGACGAAGATGTCGACCGTGTGGTTCCCCTCGCGCGAGCGCTCGATCGCCACCGGCTGGTTCAACTCGGGCTCCTCGATCGGCTCGATGATCACGCCGCCGCTGGTGATCTGGATCGCCGCCACCTGGGGCTGGCGTCCCGCCTTCCTGCTCACCGGCGGGCTCGGTGTGCTGCTCGCCTTCGTCTGGTATTGGCTCTACCGCGACCCTGAGGCCTATCCGCGTCTCTCCGCAGAGGAGCGCGACTACATCTACCGCGGGCGCGAGACCGAGAAGAAGGCGCGCCCCGACGTGCGGGCGGTGTTCACCAAGCCGAAGTTTATCGGCATCCTTATCGCGCGCTTCCTCACCGAGCCGGCGTGGCAGACCTTCGGCTTCTGGATCCCGCTCTACATGGTCAGCGTGCGCGGCATGGACATCAAGCAGTTCGCGCTGTTCGCCTGGCTGCCGTTCCTCGCCTCCGACGTCGGCTGCCTGTTCGGCGGCTATCTCGCCCCCAGCCTGCACAAGCGGCTTCATCTCAATCTGGTCAACGCGCGCCTGACGACGATCTCGATCGGCGCGCTGTGCATGGTCGGCCCGGCGTTGATCAGCTTCGTCGTCAACCCGATCGTCGCCATCCTCTGCTTCTCGCTCGGCGGCTTCGCGCACCAGATGCTGTCGAGCATGATGTACGCGCTGATGGGCGACGTGTTCGAGGACAAGGATGTCGGCACGGCGACCGGCGTCGCCGGCATGTTCGGCTATCTCGGCGGCGCGCTGTTCACCCTGGTGCTCGGACAGCTCGCCAACACGATCGGCTACGAGCCGCTGTTCGCGGTCCTGTTCCTGTTCGACATCGTCGCCGCGGCGGCGCTGTGGGCGTTCATCGGCGTGCGCAAGACAAGCGCGGCCGCCCAGCCGGCGGAGTGAAGCGCGAGGCGGGCGGTTGACGCGCAGCGTCGGCCGCTTGTCCGCGAACCGCGCCTGACGACCTCACGCGCGGCGGTATCCTGCTAACACTTCGTCGGAAATGTCGGGCAGATTGACGACGATGTTGTCGGGCGAGCGGCAGGCGAGCCACCACAGCTCTTCCGTGACGCTCATATTGGCTTCGAGGTGCGGCAGAAACGGCGGCACGTACATGAAGTCGCCTTCGCTGAGATCGACGAACTCCTGAAAATTCTCGCCGAAATAGACGCGCGCGCGGCCCGAGAGAAGGTAGGCGCCGGTCTCCGCCTCGCCGTGATGATGAGGCAGCGAGCGGAAGCCGGGGCGATTGCTCGCCTTGCCAAACCACAGCCGCGTCGCCGGGGTGTGCTGTCGCCCGACCCCCGTCGCCAGCGCCAGACCGCCCGACTGGGCTGTCCCGCTGTGCTCAGCGCCGCTTCGCGTCACGATGGGCCGATCGGTCATGGCGACATTCTCCAGCTTCATAGGATAGCGACGAGCAAGCGCGCGGGCCGAAGCGCCTCTAGCATGACGTCCCTTTCAACGCATCTCTCTCGCCGGCGCGCCGCGCCCGCGCTTTGCGCCGGCCTCGCCCTCCGCCGTTCGTCGCATCGACCCACGCCGGCAGTTCGGCGAGCGAGGCCAGGCGCGCGAAACGGGGATGGCCGGCCGGGTCCTCGGCGCGATCGAGCTCCCAGACGTGCTCGTGCGGCACGTGCGCCGCCCAGGCGCCCGCCTCCAGCGCCGGCCAGACGTCCGAGCGCAGCGAATTGCCGACCATCACCGCCTCCTCGGGCCGCGCGCCGTAGCGGGCGAAGATGCGGCGGTAGGTTTCGGCGTTCTTCTCGCCGACGATCTCGACGCCCTCGAAGCGATCGCCAAGGCCCGAAGCGGCGAGCTTCGCCTCCTGGTGGAAGACGTCGCCCTTGGTGACCAGCACCAGGCCGCCGCGTTCGGCCAAGGGCGCCAGCGCCTCGGCGACGCCGTCGAGCAGGCGGACCGGATGACTCAGAAGATCGCGGCCGATGGCGAGAACCGCGCCCATCGTCGCCGCCGGCAGGCGGTCGCCGGCGATCTCCAACGCCGTCTCCAGCATCGACAGCGTGAACGCGTTGACGCCATAGCCGTAGACGCCGAGGTTGCGCCGCTCGACCGCAACCAGCCGCTCCTCGATCGCGGCGCCCTCGCCGAAGGGCGCCAGCAATTCAACGAAGCGCTTATAGGATAGGCGAAAATAGCCCTCGTGGCCCCACAACGTGTCGTCGGCGTCAAGACAGATGAGACGGATCGGCACGCGGCCTCGCGAGCATGGAGTTGGGACGTTGGTCGGCCCGCCGACGACCGGCGGGCGCGAAGATCGAGCGCGCATCGTCGCGCAGGGGCGCGCGTCGCGCAAGTTGACCCGCGCTGCGGCGCGTCGCTCACGCTTCGTCGGGCGCGAGCGTCGTCATCGCCAGGGCGTGGACGCCGGCGGCGAGCTCCTCGGCGAGCAGCGCGTTGACGAGGCGATGGCGCTCGAGGCGCCCCTTGCCGGCGAAGCGATCGCTGACGATATAGAGACGGAAATGAGTTTCCCCGCCCGCGCCCGCGCCGGCGTGTCCCGCGTGGCGGCCTGATTCGTCGACGATCTCGAGCGCCGTGGGGCGGAGAGCTTCGGTCAATTTGGCCGCGATGCGCTGTTTTATGGTCATGGACGCCGCTCCTTCAGCGTTCGCTGACTCGACATGGCCTCGCGCCGCGCGGTTTGTCAAAGATGGTTCGGCGCGGCGGCGGATTGGGCCGTCGCAAAACGGAAAGCTTGCCCGCCGACCCCTCGGCGCCTAAGATTCGCGGATGGATCTCACCTCACGACTATTCGATCGGATACGCATCAAGCCGACGCGCAAGCGCGCCGAGCCGAGCGTGACAACGCCGTGCAGCTATCCGGGCTGCAAGCAGGAAGGGATTTTTCGCGCGCCGAAAGGCCGCGATCGCGAAGGCGAATATTTCTGCTTCTGCATAGAGCACGTACGCGAATACAACGCCGCCTACGATTATTTTCGCGGCATGGACGACGAAGCTTTCGCGAAATTCCGTCAGGCGGAGTCGATCGGCCACCGGCCGACGTGGAAGATGGGCCCGCGCGGCGGCGCGCAGGGCGCGCTGCACATCGACGAGACGATCTACGCCGAGGCGCGGGCGGTGCGCCGACGCGGGGCGCGCCGCGCCAACGGCGAAGCGGAGGCGCCGCGCTACAACGTGCTGGCGCTGAAAGCGCTCTGCGCCCTCGACCTCGACGCCAACGCGACCGAAGCTTCGATCAAGGCGCGCTACAAGGAGCTGGTGAAGCGTCACCATCCCGACGCCAACGGCGGCGACCGCTCCTCCGAGGACAAATTGCGGGAGATCATCCAAGCCTATAATTATCTGAGGGCGAACAAGCTGGTTTGACCGCCGCCCCGAGGCCCCGCGCGCGATCTCTTGAGGCTTCGCCGCCGCGACCGGCGTGGCGCCGGCGCGCGGTTGTCGATATAGCAAACATCATCCCCGCCGCTCGGACGACGGGGCATGGAGGACCGATGAAAGCCGCGCCTACGCCATCGCCGAACGAATCCACGCCTGCCGCCGCCGGCGCGCCCGACGCGCGCGTCTCCGTCCGCGCCGCGTTCAATATCGATTCGGAGATGGAGGCGCCGGCCTATTCGTTCCCCGACGAGCATGTGCCGGAGGTCGACCCGGATTACCTTTTCGATCGCGACACTACGCTCGCCATCCTCGCCGGCTTCGCCTTCAACCGCCGCGTGCTGATCACCGGCTATCACGGCACCGGCAAGTCGACGCACATCGAGCAGGTGGCGGCGCGGCTCAACTGGCCGCTGGTGCGCATCAACCTCGACAGCCACGTCTCGCGCATCGATCTCGTCGGCAAGGACGCGATCGTGCTGAAGGACGGCAAGCAGGTCACCGAGTTCCGCGACGGCATCCTGCCCTGGGCGCTGCAGAACAACATCGCCCTGTGCTTTGACGAATACGACGCCGGCCGGCCCGACGTGATGTTCGTCATCCAGCGGGTGCTCGAAGTCTCGGGCCGGCTGACCCTGCTCGACCAGCGCCGCGTCATCAGCCCCCACCCGGGCTTTCGCCTGTTCGCCACCGCCAACACCATCGGCCTCGGCGACACCTCGGGCCTTTATCACGGCACGCAGCAGATCAATCAGGGCCAGATGGACCGTTGGTCGATCGTCGCCACGCTCAACTACCTGCCGCACGACAAGGAGGTCGACATCGTGCTCGCCAAGGCGCCGCAATACCGCGGCGGCAAGGAGGGTCACGACATCGTCAACAAGATGGTGCGGGTCGCCGAGCTCACCCGCAACGCCTTCGTCAACGGCGACCTGTCAACGGTGATGAGCCCGCGCACGGTGATCACCTGGGCGGAGAACGCCGAGATTTTCAAGGACATCGGCTTCGCCTTCCGTCTCACCTTCCTCAACAAGTGCGACGAGCTCGAGCGCACCCTGGTGGCGGAGTTCTACCAGCGCTGCTTCGGCAAGGAGCTGCCGGAGAGCGCGCTCAACGTCGCCCTGACCTGAGGCGGGCGCGGCGACCGCCGCGCGCCTGCTCGTCCCGCGCTTCGGCGCGCTCGCCTGAGCGGCCTACACCCTCATATCGCCGGGGCGCTGTTCCTTTTGCCGTTCCTGCCCGGCGCCTTGCCGCCGCCGTCGGGCGGAGCTTATAGAAAACGCGCGCGCAGGCGCGCAGAGCACGAACTCCGTTTGGCATGGCGACCCTCGACCTCAAACCCGGCGGCAACCGCAAGCCCCCGTCCAAGACGGACGCGGCCAACGAGCCGCTCAAGCGCGCCGTCGCTTCGTGCGCGCGCGCGATGGCGCATCGTCCCGACCTCGAGGTCGCCTTCGCCGCCGACAAGCCGATTCTCGCCGCCGGCCCCGAAGGCCCACGGGCCCGCCTGCCTGAGCCGCCGCGCAAGCTCAGTCCGCGCGACGCGGCGATCTTGCGCGGGACCGCCGATTCGATGGCGCTGCGGCTCGCCTGCCACAACGACGCGACCCACCGCCGCCTCGCCCCGCGCGACGCAGCGGCGCGCGCCCTGTTCGACGCGGTCGAACAGACGCGCGTCGAAGCGATCGGCGCGCGGCGCATGGAAGGCGTCGCCGCCAACCTCGCCGCGATGCTCGACGACCGCTACCGTCGCAGCCCCCACGCCGAGGCGCGCGAGCGCGACGAGGCGCCGATCGAGGAAGCGGTCGCCATGCTGGTGCGCGAGCGGCTGACCGGACAGGCGCCGCCGAGCGGCGCGAGCCGTCTCGTCGACCTGTGGCGCCCCTACGTCGAGGACAAGGCGGCCGGCGAGCTCGACAAGCTCAACGGCGCCATCCACGACCAGCGCGCCTTCGCCCGCGGCGTGCGGCGGCTGCTCGCCTCGCTCGACATGCCCGGCGATTCGGACGCCGACGCCGAGGAGCCCGAGGACGCGCCCGACGATCAGGCGCCGCCCGACGAGGCCGGCCAGGGCGAGGAGGACGGCAAGGACCGCGACTCCGCCGAGAGCGGCGAAACGGAAGCCTCCGACGACGGCGGCGAAGAGATCGAAGACGGCGCGATGGAGACGGCCGACGCGGCGTCGGCGGAGACGCTCGACGAAGGCGAAGGCGGCGAATCCGAGGAGGCGGCGGAGAACAGCCCGCCGAAGAGCGCGGGCGAGCGCCGCGGACCCGACTACAAGGCCTACACCGCGCGCTTCGACGAAGTGGTCGACGCCCAGGACCTGTGCGAGCCCGAGGAGCTGCAACGACTGCGCGAATATCTCGACAAGCAGCTGCAGAACCTGACGAGCGTGGTCGCGCGGCTCGCCAACCGGCTGCAGCGCCGGCTGATGGCGCAGCAGAATCGCTCCTGGGAGTTCGACCTCGAGGAGGGCGTGCTCGACAGCGCGCGGCTGTCGCGCGTCGTCGTCGATCCGCAGCAGCCGCTCTCGTTCAAGCGCGAAAAGGACATGGACTTCCGCGACACGGCGGTGACGCTGCTGATCGACAATTCCGGCTCGATGCGCGGTCGGCCGATCACCGTCGCGGCGACCTGCGCCGACATCCTCGCGCGCACGCTGGAGCGCTGCGGCGTCAAGGTCGAGATCCTCGGCTTCACCACCCGCGCCTGGAAGGGCGGGCAGTCGCGCGAAGCCTGGCTGCAGGCGGGCAAGCCGCCCAACCCCGGCCGGCTCAACGACCTGCGCCATCTCATCTACAAGGCCGCCGACGCGCCCTGGCGGCGCGCCCGCAAGAACCTCGGGCTGATGATGCGCGAAGGCCTGTTGAAGGAGAACATCGACGGCGAGGCGCTCGACTGGGCTCACCAGCGCCTGCTCGCGCGTCCCGAACAGCGGCGCATCCTGATGACGATTTCCGACGGCGCGCCGGTCGACGATTCGACGCTGTCGGTCAACGCCGGCAACTACCTCGAGCGGCACCTGCGACATGTCATCGAGGAGATCGAGACGCGCTCGCCGGTCGAGCTGATCGCCATCGGCATCGGCCACGACGTCACACGCTACTACCGCCGCGCGGTGACAATCGTCGACGCTGAGGAGCTCGGCGGCGCGATGACCGAGAAGCTCGCCGAATTGTTCGACGAGAACAGCGCCGCGCCGCCGAAGACGACGCGCGCCGAGCGCAAGCGGCGCAGCGCCGCGTAGCGGCGGCGAACGGCGGTCGCCGTCGCGAGCAGGCCGGGTCGCGCCGATTCCGGGTCCCTTTCCGCCTCCGCTCGCGCGACGTTTCGGCCCGCGCCGGCGGCCAAGCGACGTGCGACAATGCAACGCAGCGAGCGGTCGATCGCCTTCGCCGCGACGCTAAATCGATCCTCGCGGGACGCGGAACGCGACCTCTCGCGTCCACTTCGCCCGTCCGACGCGCCGCCGCGCGCCCCAGTCGGTTGTGCACATCCGCGCATCCGTCAATCGTTTCAAATTGCCAAGTTTTCTGACCTAGCGTTATCGTTGTCGGGCGCGATTCGCCGGAATGCGCGACGCGCGCGAGGTTCCCTCCGCTACGGCAGCCTTGGGCGGCTGCGACGTGTCGATCGGCTGCGAGGCCGTTCGGCGGCGAAGCGTGGCGCCTTTCCGGCGGGCGCGCGTTAACGAATTGTTGTGGCGGTCAAATTCCGCGTTTCCTCGGCGTGTGGTCACGGCCCGGTCATGCGTAGCGGCTAGCCTACGCCATTCCGGCGCCGTTAGCGGCGAGGGGAAGTGGCCGCCGTGAGAAAAACCTTAAGGGAATAAGGAGCGCGCCCACCATGTCCATCGACTTGCTTGTAACCCGCGCGCAAGAGGCGCTCGCCGCCTCGATGCGCGACGCATATCACGCCGGCCGCTCGGAGGCCGCCGTCACCTTGAAGTCGAAAGTGCTGACTCTGTTCGAGGAGCTGCTTGGCCCGGCCGCGACCGCGGAGCCGGCGCCGCCGGCGGCGGAAGCGCCGGTCGCCGCCGAGAAGCCGGCCGAAGCGCCTGCGGCTGCGGAAGCGCCCGTCGCCGAAGCGCCCGCCGAGCCCGCCGTAGAAGCGGCGCCTGCCGTAGCGGAAGCGCCCGCCGAAGCGGCGCCCGCCGCTGCGGAAGCGCCCGCGCCCGCCGATCCGGTCGCCGAAGCGGCGCCCGCAGCGGAGGCGTCGGCCCCTACGGAAGCGCCCGCCGAAGCGACGCCGGCCGCGGAAGCGCCGGCGCCCGCAGCGGAAGCGGCGCAATAGACCACGCCGGGGCGGCGGCCGACGCGCCGCCGCCCGCAGGCCAAGCCGCCGCGGCCGCCCGCCAAGATCGATTGGGCGCCGCCGGCGAGCCGGCGAACGCGAAAACGAGCGTGCGCGGTTTCTTGCGGGCGCTGGCGTCGTGGGCTTGCGCAGCGGCGCGCGGCTCCGTGAGGCCGCCGGAATGAAGGCCGCGCAAGCGCTCGAGGGCCGGCGACGCGAATCCGTCAGCGCGCCGCCGGTCCTGATCTTTGACGACGGCGGCGCGTCCGCCTCGCCGTCGCCGTCGCGAACGAAGACCTCCCTCCGTGGCGGGCCGCGCGGCTCGGATTGGCCGGCGCGACGGAACCGGCTAACAATGCGCCGCCAACGATAAGGGGAGGTTCGCATGGCTGAGGACAAGGAAGCCAAGCGCGCTGACGCAAGCGCCTCCGCCGACCCGCGCGGGCGGATCGTCGACGCGTTGATGGCGCTCGCGGCCGAGCGGCGCTTCGAGGAGATCGCGCTTCGCGACATTTGCGACAAGGCCAACGTCTCGCTCGCCGACTTCCGCGACTTTTTTCCCTCCAAGGGCGCGGCGCTCGCCGCCTTCGTCCGTCGCGTCGACCGCGCGGCGCTGTCGGCCGAGGACCAGGCGACCGCGCGCGAGGCGCTGCGCGACCGGCTGTTCGATGCGCTGATGCGCCGGCTCGACGCGATGGCGCCTTATCGCGAGGGCTTGCGCGAGGTCGTCGCCTGGCTCAAGCGCGATCCGCTCGCCGCGCTGGCGATCAATCGGTCGCTCGCCAACGCGATGCGTTTCCTGCTCGAGGCGGCCGGCGTCGGCTGCGAAGGCGTCGCCGGCGCGATCAAGGCGCAGGGTCTGGCGTTCGCCTGGGCGCGCGTGGTCGAGACCTGGCTTGAGGACGACGACCCCGGCCTCGCCAAGACCATGGCCGAGCTCGATCGCGCGCTGACGCGCGGCGAGCGCGCGGTCGTCGCGCTCGATCGGCTCGAACGCGTCGCGCAGCCTTTCAAGACGGCGGCGCTCGCCGCCTTCGAACGGCGCCGGCGCGTGCGCGACGCCTTCCGTCGCCGCGCCCGCGAGGCGCGCGAAGGGAGCGAAGCCGGACGGCTTTGATCGGCGCTCGCGCCGACGGCGAACAAAGGTCAGCGGCGCGGCGGGCGCGTCTCGCGCGCGAGGCGTTCGATCCATGCGGCGAGCGCCAGGCAGCTGGTCAGGCCGGGGGATTCGATCCCGAACAGGTTGATCAGCCCCGTTGCGCCGTGATCCTTTTCGCCCTGGATGACGAAATCGACGCTCGATCCGCCGGGACGCGCGATTTTCGGGCGGACGCCGGCGTAGCCGGGTTGCAGCGCGCCGTCGGACAGGCCCGGCCAATAGGCGCGAATCGCCGCGTAGAAGACGTCGGCGCGCCTGGGATCGACGGCGTAGTCGACTTCGTCGACCCATTCGACGTCCGGCCCGAAACGGGCCTGTCCGGCGATGTCGAGCGTCAGGTGCACGCCGAGGCCGCCGCCGGCGGGCATGGGGTAGATCAAGCGCGAGAACGGCGCCCGGCCCGAGAGGACGAAGTATGTCCCTTTGGCGAGATGCTGGGGCGGAATCTTGTCTTTCGGCATGCCGACGATCGCGCGCGCGACCGCCTGCGCGCCCAAGCCGGCGGCGTTGACCACGAGGTCGGCGACGATCCGCGTCGGCTCGGCGCCGCCGGTTTCGATCGCCACCCCGCGCTCGAGCGCCTCGCCCCCGACGACCGGCGTCGCCAACGAAAGCGCCGCGCCATGCCGCTCGGCGTCGCCGAGCAGCGCCAGCATCAAGGCGTGCGAATCGATGATTCCGGTGGAGGGCGACAGCAGCGCCTTCTTGACCGTCAGCGCCGGCTCGAGCGCGCGCGCCTCCTCGCCGCTGAGCCAAGCGAGGTCGTCGACGCCGTTGGCCTCGCCTTGCGCCTTGAGGGCAGCGAGCTTGCCCGTCTCCTCGTCGGCGGTCGCCACGATGAGCTTGCCGCAGCGCCGATGCGGGACGCCGTAGTCGCGGCAGAAGTCGTAAAGGCTGGCCTTCCCGCTGACGCACAGCCGCGCCTTGAGAAGGCCGGTCGCGTAGTAAATTCCGGCGTGGATGACCTCGCTGCTGCGGGAGCTGACGCCCGCGCCGATCTGCCTCTCGCGCTCGACGACGACCACCTCGCGGCCCGCGCGCGCCAGCGCGCGCGCGATGGCGAGCCCGACCACGCCGGCGCCGATGACAAGACACTCGACCGTTTCCATGGTTCGCCGTCGTCGCCCGAAAGAGGACCGCGTTCCGCCGGTTCGCTCGACCGACGAAGCCTGCCCGCGAGCATCAAGCGACGACCGGGCGCGGTCAACTGCGGCCGCGCGCCGCGGCCGCGGCGCCCTCCGGCATTTTCTTGACAGGTTCGCGGCCCTCTCCGTATATGCGGGGCCGCCTGGGCGGGGCGCCTCGGCGACAAGGTTCGGCGGGATAGCTCAGCTGGCTAGAGCAGCGGAATCATAATCCGCGTGTCGGGGGTTCGAGTCCCTCTCCCGCTACCACCGTTCCCCCTTCCCCGCCGAGGCGTCGCCGCCAACCGACGGCCGCCAATGCGCGAGATCGGCGATGCGATCGATCTCGACGTCGGCCGGCGGCAGATCGGTCAGCGCGGCGGCGTCGAGCGCGTAATGGCCCTGCTTGACGAAGATCGTCGTGACCCTGTCGCCCCAAATCCGCTTGACCGCGGCGAGAATGCGCAGCTTGTCGTCGATCAGCGCATAGCGTCCGGCGGGATGCCAGCGCTCGACGTCGGCGAGCTCGCGCTCCTTGTGGACGTAAATCAGGACGCGTCCCTCGAAGGCGCGCCACAGACCGGAACGCTCGATCTTGCGCGGCTGGAAGACGGCGTCGCCGTCGGACAGGATGACCGGCCGGCCCCATTGGCGCGCGCGGCGCACCGCGTCGAGGGCGCCGGGATAGAGCCGATCGGCGAACGGATAGTCCGCCAGCCAATTCGCCATTTGCAGGATGTGCGGGTCGTGCAGCGCTTCCAGCCGATAGCGTTCGAGCGCGCCGAGATAGTCCGCATAGCCGATCTCGGCGCGCAACTGCTCGAAGATCGCCCAGTAGCGCTCGCGCGCCGAAGCGCCGTACGTCCGCGCGAGGTGTTCGCTCAAGTCCGCCTGGACCCGGTCATTGTCCAGAAGCGTGTCGTCCACGTCGAAGAGGACGACGAAGTCCGTCGGGTCGGCCATGTCACGTTCCTTTGACGCCGGAGCAGACCAAACCATAGCGTGCGCCGACGACCGACGCAGCGGCAAACTCCCTGTCGCCCTGCGCCGCGTCAAGACGCGTCGTTCGACCAATGGGCGGATCGGGCGCCAGGAGGCGGGTCGTGGCCGACGCCGAGATGATGACGCAGATCGCCGGAAAGGACGGCTTCATCGCCGCCCTGGATCAGAGCGGCGATGAAGCCGGGAGCGCTTCGGCTCTACGGCGTCCCTGAGAAGACCCGCGCCGAGACGCTGCTGCGCGAGGCCCACGTCGTCGAGTTTTCAAGGGCCGGCGTTCGCGGCGGCCTCAACGCCGCCACGACCCGCGGGGCGCCTCCACGTCTCGCTGAGCCGCCGCCAGCGCGGCGACAAGGCCTTCGCGATCGAGCGGAATGCAATAGGCGGGCTTCGCGCGTTCGAACCGCCGGCTCTCGGCGAGCGGCCCGGCGTCGACGCGGTCGAATCCAAAATCCTTGAGCAGGCCCGCCGCCATCGCTTTGGCCGCGGGATCGTCGCCCGCGATCGGCAGCGCCCGCGGTTTCCCGGATGGCGCCGGCTGGCCGCCCCGTTCCAGGTCGCGCGCAAGAATGGCGTTGAACGCCTTGACGATTCGCGACCGCGCGAAATGGCTGGCGACGATTTCGCTGGTGGTGGTCTCGCGGTTGTCGAGCGCCGCGATGCGGCCGTCCCGGTCGGGATAATAGTTGTTCGCGTCGAGCACGATCTTTCCGGCGAGCGGCGCCAGCGGAATGGCGCGAATCTGGGCGAACGGGATCGCGACCGCCACGACGTCGCCAAACTTGGCGGCTTCCGCGACCGAGCCGACTTCACAGCCAAGGTCCGCCCCGACGCCGACCAAAGACTGCGGCCCGCGCGAATTGCTGATCATCGCCGAATGCCCCGCCTGGACGGCGAGCCTGGCGACGGCGCGGCCGATGAAACCCGCCCCGATAATCCCGATTCTCATGCTTTGCGCTCCATGTTGATGAACGCCGCCATCATGAGACGCTTCCACTAGGAGAGAAATGGTCATTTGATCGCGACGCTCGACGCTGGCGGTGTCGAATGGGAGATCGAAATGTTGGATCGGTTTACGAGCATGGCGGCGTTCGTGGCGGCGGCGGACGCAGGGTCCTTCGCCGCCGCCGCGATCAAGCTCCACATGTCGCCCCAGATGGTCGCGAAGCACATCGTGTTTCTGGAGGACCGACTCGGCGCCCGGCTGCTAAACCGGACGACGAGACGGCAAAGCCTGACCGAGCTCGGCCGGCGCAATTACGACCAGGGCAAGGTGGTCTTGGCCGAAGCGGCGACCGCCGACGGGCTCCTCAACGAAGCTAAGACGACGCCCCGCGGCCGGCTGCGGATCACCGCCTCATGCCGCTGGTCACGCGCTTCCTTCGCGCCTACCCGGAGGTGGAGATCGACCTCGATCTGACGGATCGGCGCGTCGATCTGGTCGAGGAGGGGTTTGAGGCGGCCTTCCGCATCGGCCCCGTCGTCAACTCCGGTCTGGCGGCGCGCGCTCGCGGCTTATCGGCTCATCGCCTGCGCGGCGCCGTCCTATCTTCAGCGCCATGGCGCTCCCAACGTTCCCGAAGACCTGGCCGCCCACGAATATCTCGGCTACGTCTATTGGTCGCGGCCCGCCGACGGCGAATGGACGTTCACGCGCTGCGGCGAGACGCATCGCGTTCGCAGCCGTCTGCAGGCGAACGACAGTTTCGCTCTCCTGGCGGCGGCGCTCGACGGCTACGGCGTCGCCCTCGGCGGCGAAGACCTGTTCCGCGAATCCCTGGCCGCGGGCCGGCTGGCGCGCGTCCTGCCGGCCTTCGAAGGACCGTCGCGTCCCTTGCGCCTCTTGTTCGCGCGCGATCGACGCCAAACGCCGATACTCAAGGCTATCATCGAGGCGGCGACGAAGGCGTTCGGCGAAGCCGCCGAGCCGCGGGCCGACTCATGAGCGCGCGGCCGTCGGCCTCGCCTTCACGCCGGCCGCGGCTTGAGTCCGTTCACTTCCGCCACCACGTCGGACAGTATCGGCACGTAGTCTCCGCCGCGGCCGAGGTTGACGGCGAGCGCGAAGGCGTTGCGCGTCGCCGCGCCGATCGGGTTGGCGACGCCGAGCGCCTCGGCCAGGCCCGCGAGATAGGTCATGTCCTTGCACGCGTTGGCGATGGTGAAGCGGTGGGCGTCGCGGTCGCGGTCGAGCACGTACTGGAAGAAGGTGCGATAGAACAGGCAATCCATCCGGCCGTCGCGCAGCACCTGATCGACGATTTCAGCCGTGAGCCCCGCCTTGGCGCCGACCGCCAGCGCCTCGGAATAGATCGCCGCGTAGCCCATCGAGACGAAATTGTTGATGAGCTTCATCGTGTGGCCGGTGCCGACCGGCCCGGTCTCGACGATCCGGCCGGCGAAGGCTTCGAGAATCGGCCGCGCGCGCTTTACCGCCGCGGCCTCGCCGCCGACCATGACGTCGAGCGAGCCTTCCCAGGCGTCCTTGGGGGTGCGGCTCAGCGGCGCGTCGATGAGCGCGATGTTCTTCGCTGCGAGCGCGGCGGCGAGGCGCATGGTGACCGCGGGCGCCGAGGTCGAGCAATCGATGATCAACAGCGGCTTGCCCGCCGCGGCGAGGCCGTCCTCGCCTTCGACGATCGCCTCGACCTGCGGCGAGCCGGTGACGCAGATCACCACGACGTCGCTCGCCTCGGCGAGCGCGCGCGGCGACGACGCCTCGACGGCACCGCGCCGCTTGAGGTCCTCGACCGCCTCGCGCCGGCGATGGCCCAGCACGGTCGTCGGCCAGCCCTTCTCGACCAGGTTCTTCGCCATGCCGTGGCCCATCAGCCCGACGCCGACGAACCCAACGCGTTCCTTCATCGCTGGCTCCTTTTTGTTGGCCGGCCGCGCCGGCGGGGTCTCGCAAGGCCCGAGCAAGCTTGCGATGTTGTCTTGAGCGCCGTCAAGGACGCGAATCCCTGGACGCGCCCCCGGCGCGGCGCCGAAGCGTCTATGCTTCAGTCTTCTCGGCAGACGAGTCGAACGGAACGGGCGAGAGGATGACCGACGACCGATTTGTCAGCGAGGCGTTGCGCATCCGCCCCCGCGACCACCGCGACAGCGCCGACCTGCTCGAGCTGTTCAACGAAGAGCGCTTCCTCCACTACGCCTCGGCGCGCGGCCCGTTCGCCTCGACCGCCGAGCTGCAGATGTGGCTCGCCAACATCGCCTGCTCGCGGCGGTTCGAGGTGGTCGGCGTGTTCGCCGGCCGAACCGTCGGCTTCGGCGGCGTTTACGTGATGGGCGACGGCCTCGACCATTCCGGCTGGATTCTCATCGGCGTGCGCGAGGCGTTCCAAGGGCGCGGCATCGGCGCCAGGCTGCTGCAGATGCTGACCGCCATGGCGAGCCTGGTGATCGGGCTGCGCCGGATCCAGCTCACCGTGTTCGGCGACAACCAGCCGGCGATCAAGCTCTATCGCCGCTCCGGCTTCGAGATCGAAGGCTGCCATCGCGACTTCGCGCGCCGCGGCGACCATTTCGTCGACGCGTTGACCATGGCGAAGCTCTACGACGAGGCCGATCCCTTCCCGCCGCGCGCGGTCGCGCCGCCGAGCCCCGGATCGGCCGCCGCGACCGCGCGGCGAGCCGGAGCCGCCGGCTGAGGCGGCCCGCCGCTATCGACCGAGATTCATGATTAGGCAAGGGATTGGCGCTATCACAAGGCGCCATGAGGTCCCTCACGCGAGCCGCCAAGCCGCGCCGGGACCGATCGCCGCCGCGCCACGCCAACCGGTCCGGCGGCGAACCGAAACATCGGTTGGAGAAGGCGCAGAGCGACGCTCCGCCGCGCGGGCCCTACGAAGATGCCGACGCCCCTCGCCGGATGGCCTGCCACGGAAAGGCGACGCGCCTTGCGGACGCGCTGCTTGCGCGAGGGCCACTGCATTTTCAACAACGGCTTCTCCGATCTCAGCGTGCTGGTGCGCAACATCTCCGCCACCGGCGCGAAGCTGACCGGCGACGAGCTGCACTTCCTTCCCGACCAGTTCGAACTGCGGATGAGCGACGGCTTGGGCGGCGTCGTCACGCGGCGGGCGAAACGCATGTGGTCGAAGCCGGACTCGATGGGCGTCGTCTTCCTCGACGCGGCGCGCGACCCCTCAGGCGACCTCCCGCCGCCCTCCGTCGGCCGCGCCGCCCAGCGGTGAAAATCCAACGTTTGACGCCCGGGCGCGGATGTCGCCGTCGGACGGATTCCAGGGATTCGACGAGGCTGCCTCAGTTGGCCGCACGGCGCGCTTGAGCGGCCGTTCGCGAGCGCCCTTTCGAAAGCGCGGAACAGGGCGAGGCCGGCCCCTTTCGGCCCCCCCCGACGGGCGCTGTCGACCGGCGCCGCGTTCGCCGCCACCGGGTCGGGCGGCCGAGGCGACGTACGGAGAATCGTCCAGAGGTTTCAACAGCCTTGCGTCTAGAGGACCGCTCTTCGCGGGGCGGACCACGGTCGCCCTTCGCTTCTACGAGCGCGGGGGCGCTCCTTGCAAAACCGCCGCCACGCCGATCTCGGCAAGGCTGACGTCCGCCTCCTCCGTCAGACCGCTTACGGCGACCGCCCCCGCGCCGGCGCGGCCTCAGACGGCGGATTTGCGCCGCCCGGCTTTTCTCACAGCCGCTGCTTGGCCTGCGCCATCGAGAGGAAAGTGAATTCCTGGATGCCGACGTCGGTCAGCGCCGGCGCATCGAGCCGCGCGTTGACGTTCTTGATCAACGCCTTGGTCATCTTGTTGAGATCGAAGTTCTCCAGGTGGTCGAAGTCGATCGTCGTGTCGTCGTAGAGGTAGCGAAACGCCTCGTCGACAATGAACGGGTCGGGCGACACCGGAAGCTTCTTCTCCACCGCCGGGTCGACGACATAGGAAAACTGCGCGACGACGTAGCCCTTGACGGCGCCGTCGCGGATCTTGGGCACATTGATTTCTCTGGTCTTCTTCGCTTCCTTGGTGGCCTTCGCGTTCGCTTCGACGGCCGGGCGCGCCATCGTCTCGCGCACATGGTTGACCGCGTAGCCCGCCGCCAGCGTGACCAAGCAGGCCCAGAAGCCGACGAGGATGATCTTGATCATTCGTACTGGTCCAGCCAAACGCGCGCGGTGTAAGTGCCGTCGGATTGGCTGTCTCGGATCGCCCGCGCGATGACGTCGGAGACGGCTTGCGCGGCTCGCAGCTGGGCGCGTAGCAGGCGACGGTTGGTCTCCAGCTTGACGCGCAGGTCTTCGAGCGCGGCGCGCAACGCCGGGCCCACTGGACGCCCGGCGAGCGCCGGCGCCAGGCGCTTCAGCTCCAGCAGGGCTTGGCTTTTGCGCAGGGTGAAGGCGGCGTAGTCGACGCCGCCGCGGCGGCCAATGTCCTGGTTCTCTTCGTCGAGCGCTTGCCGCAGGCGATCGACGACGGGAAGGACCGTCGCCGCCGGGCTCTGCCCGCGCGCCGCCTGCGCGGCGAGGTTGGGATGGCGGAATAGGGCTGCGCTCATAATCGTCGCCGGACCGGGAAGAGGAAGGCGCCGTCCGAGTGCTCGACGCCGCTGGGCAGCGACAAGGCGTTGGCGCTCATCTGGGCGACGTCGTGGGCGTCCGTCTCGAGGCGGCCGGCGCGCTCCAAGCTCGCGCTCGCCGACAGCGGGCTCTCTCCCCCGAATAGCCGCTTGGCGAGCCCAAGCGATCCGGACTTGGCGACCTGCTGCGAGATCTGATCGGCGAGCATCGATTTCCACATGTCGCCTGAAAGCCCTTGTCCGAACACCGCCGAGTTGTCCTTCGGCAACATCTCGCTGACGAAGTTGTTGAGCATCACCGCTTCGAAATCAGTCCGCGCCTTGGCCGCCCTGGCGTCGGTCGCGGCGGCGGCGTCGGCGAGCCGGTCGCGCGCGTCCGCCATACCCGCCGACGACGCGGCGCCGAGCGCGCTCGAACGCGCTGTCGCGGCCAGCGTCTGCGCAAAGTCATCGACGTCGGCCGCGCCGCCCAGCGCGTTGAGCCGTTGCGTCGCCGCGGCGGCGCGCGTGGGATCGGCGGCTTTCGCCACATCGAGAATGACGTCCGACGGAGGATCGATAGCCATGGCGCGAGGGTCAGCGTTGAACCGCCATCAGCATCCGCTCCGAGCCTTACGCCGAGCTTGACTTCGGGTTGCTGAGCGAGCGCTCGATCAGCTCGGCGAGCTCTTTGCGCCGCTGCTGGTCGCGATAGCGCTGGTCGGCGTTCTCGCGCGCGCGGTCGGCGAGCTTGGCGCGCGCGCCCTGATCGAAGGCCTTGCGCTGCTGCGTGGCGACCGCCTCCTCCGTTTCGGCGATCTCGCGCTCGATCGCGACGATGCGGCGCATCGCCGCCGCCGCCGGCAGCCCGTAAGCGGCGACGCCCTCGCCGAGCGCTGCGAACATCGCCCGATGACTTTCGGCGAGCGCGTCGCGCTCGCGCGCCAGCGTCTCGAGTCGCCAGACTTCGAGCTCGTGCATCTGTTTGTACAGGCGCTCGAGCCGTTCGAGCTTCTGCAGCCGCTTCGCCTCGCTCATCCCGATATCAGCCAGCTCTGGAAAGCATCCATGAATTCGCCGAGCATCGAGCGGACCGCGAAATACAGCAGCAGCAGCCCGCCGCCGATGATGAACGGCGTCATGGTGAAGAAGATCGCGATCTGCGGCGTCAGGCGGTTGACCAGACTCATCGCCAGATTGACGATGATCGCATAGATGAAGAAGGGCGAACACACCCTCAGCGCGATGCGGAAAGTCTCGCCGAGCGTCCCGACCACCTGGCGCAGGGAGAAGCCGGCGTCGAAGGCGGCGCCGATCGGGATCGCGCGATAGGACGCCGCCAGGCCGCGCAGCACCTCCCAATGGGCGTCGGTGATGAAGATCAGCGCGGTCGCCGACAGCGTGATCAGAGTCGCGAGCGGCGGCAGGAGCTGGTTCGGCTCGACTTCGACGCCGAACGGATTGGCGATGCCGAGCATGGTCGCCGCTCCGGTCGCCAGCGTCTCCAGCGCGAGAAAGAACAGGCGCCCGAGCAGCCCGATCAGTGCGCCGACCAGGGACTCGACCACGATCAGCCGCAGCGCCGGGACGGGATCGGCGCTCAAGCCCCGCAACGGCGCCTGACCGAGCAGCAGCGGCGCGAGCGACAACGTCACCGCGATGGCGATGAACAAACGCACCTGCACGGGGATCTGCGAGGCGGAGGTTCCCGGCATCAGCATCAGGCAGGCGCCGATGCGGCAAAAGAGCACGAAAGCCGCCAGCGTCGTGTTGGGATCGAGAACCGCGCCGAGATCGGCTGACATCGCGCCGCCGCCCGCCTCAGGAGATCGCGCCAAGCGACTTGATCTCGAATCCGCGGGCGATCTCGAGCTGCGACAGCACCGGCAGCGTCGGGAACATCCGTTCGATGATCATTCGCACGTAGGGCCGCGTCTCGGCGGTGGTCACCAGCGCGAACTGGTTGCGCTCCTCCAGGCGTTTGCGGATCGCCACCGAGGCCTCGGTGGCGAATTGCTCCATCAGTCGCGGATCGATGTCGAACTCGGTGACCTCGCCCTTGGCGTCGCGCTTGAGGCTCTGGTGGAACACCAGGTCCCAGCGGTTGCCCAGCCTCAACACCCTGAGCACGCCTTGGTCCTGGATGTCGCCGCAGATCTGCTGCGCCATGCGGATGCGCACGTGCTCGGTGATCTGCTCCGGCCGGCGCGCATGCGGCGCGATCTCGGCGATCGCTTCGAGAATGAGATTGAGATTGCGGATCGACACCCGCTCGGCGAGCAGCAGCTTGAGCACCGCCTGCAGCCCCGAGAACGAGATCTGCGACGGGCACATGTCGTCGATCAGCTTCTTGTACTCCGGCTCCAGCCGTTCGAGCAGCCCGCGCATGTCGCGATAGGAAAGCAGTTGGGCGAGGTTGTTGTGGATCACCTCGCTCAGGTGGGTGAGCAGCACCGAGATCGGGTCGATTGGCCGGAAGCCCTCGCGCTTGACGTCCTTGAGATAGGCTTGCGAGATCGACAACGCCTTCATGCCGAACGCCGGCTCGCGCACGTCGTCGCCGGGGACGTTCGGCCGCTTGCCGTCGCCGACGATCACCAGGAACTCGTTGACCCTCAGCTCCTGTGTGGCGACGATGGTGCCGTGGATGCGGATCTGGTAGCACTTCGCCGGCGTGTGCATGTCGTCGCTGAGCTTGATGTCCGGAACGACGAAGCCATACTGGCGCGCGAACTTGCGCCGCATCTTGGCGACGCGCTGGGCGATCTCGTCGTGCGCGGTGAGCAGCGTCGCGGTCAGCTCCTTGCTGAAGCACAGCTCGATCTCGGCCGACTTCAATTGCTCCTTGATCGACCCGCGCGCGTCCGCGCGCGCCTTCTCCTCGCGCGCCGCCGTCTCCACCGCCGCCGCGGCGCGCTCCTTCGCCTGGCGGTTGGGGATGGCGATGCCGACGAAGGTCATCAGGCCGCCGAGCGCGGCGAAGGGCAGGAAGGGCAGGCCCGGCACCACGCCGAGCACGAACATCAACAGCGACGCCATCAGCAGCGCGCTGGGATAGCCGCTGAGCTGGTCGAGCACCGCCTTGTCGGCCGAGCCGCGCGTGCCGCCCTTGGCGACCAGCAGGCCGGCGGCGAGCGAGATGATCAGCGCCGGGATTTGCGACACCAGGCCGTCGCCGACCGACAGCTTGGTGAAGACGTCGGCGGCGGCCGAGAGCGTGAGGCCATGGCGGGTGACGCCGATGACGATGCCGCCGAAGACATTGACCGCAAGAATGATGAGACTGGCGATCGCGTCGCCGCGCACGAACTTGGAGGCGCCGTCCATCGAGCCGAAGAAGGAGCTTTCCTCCTCGAGCTCGCGCCGCCGCTCCCGGGCGACCTTTTCGTCGATCGTGCCCGCCGAGAGATCGGCGTCGATCGCCATCTGCTTGCCGGGAATGGCGTCGAGGGTGAAGCGGGCGCCGACCTCAGCGATGCGGGTGGCGCCCTTGGTGATGACGACGAAATTGATCGTCACCAGGATGAGGAAGACGATGATGCCGATGACGAAGTCGCCGCCCATCACCAGGCTGGCGAAGCCGCCGATGACGTAGCCGGCGGCGGTGACGCCCTCCGCGCCGCGCGACAGGATGAGCCGCGTCGTCGAGATGTTGAGCGCCAGCCTGAGAATGGTGGCGAGCAGCAGCACGGTGGGGAAGGACGAGAACTCCAGCGGCTTCTGGATCCACAGCGCCACCATCAGGATCAGCACGGAAAGCGCGATCGACAGCGCCAGGCCGAGATCGATCATCCGCGCCGGCACCGGCAGGAAGAACAGGCAAAGGATCAGCACGACGCCGGTGGCGAAAGCGATGTCGCGACCGTTGCGGCCTCGCGCCGGCTGCGCCGTCGCGACGGGCGTCGCGGCAGGCGTCGCAGCGGTCAAGGACATTGCTCCGTCTCCCCGGTTGGCTTCCCGCGACAATGACCGTCGAAGCTTGCGCGGGTCTCGCAGCGCGCGCGGCGGCGCCTGAAGCGATCAATCTCACGCCGCGTCGACGCGCCGCTCCTTGTCCGCGCCAAGCCGGACGCAGGCGGAAACGACCGATCGAGCGCGGCCGCAGCCGCTCACTTGGCGAAGCCGTGCTCGATGCGGGCGTAGACGTTTTCGGTGAACAGATAGAACTGCGCGCCGACGAACGAGGCGGTGAGGCTGATGACCAGCGCGATCGCCACCATCTTCGGCACGAAGGTCAGCGTCAGCTCCTGGATCTGGGTCAGCGCCTGCATCAGCGCGATCGCCACGCCGACCACCATCGCCGCTCCGATCGCCGGGCCGGCCCCGACGACCATCATCCAGATCGCCGACTGAATGAGGTCGAGCGCGTCGCCTTCGTTCATTGGACGATGGCGCCGTCGGAGTAGGTCACGGTGTCGCCGTTGGTGAGCGTCGCGGTGGCGGCGCCCGAAGAATTGACGGTGACCGATTCCACCGTGCCGGAGCTCGATTTGTCGGTGGATTCGACCGTCTCGCCGACCGCTATCTCCGCCTGGGTCAGCGCGCTGGTGGTCAACAACGAAGCGAGCGTGGTGTTGGTCTGGACCTGCTGCGAGACCTGGTTGATCTCCGCCAATTGGGTCACCTCCTCGGTGGCGCTCATCGGCGCGGTCGGATCCTGGTTCTTCATCTCCGCCAGCAGCAGCGTGAGAAAATCGTTGTAGCTCAGCGTATTCGTCGAAGAGGTCGAGGAAGCGGACGAGGTCGAGCTCGAGGTCGAGCTGGAGACGCTGGAGACGGTGGAGACGGTGGTCATGATCAATCCCCTCAGGCTGCGTGCGATTCCGCGACGGGCGCCGCCGCCGCGGGCCTGGCGGAGGCGGCCGGGAACATCTCGCGCTCCTCGATCGGGAACAGCAGGCGCAGCGCCTTCAACGCCTCGAAGTAGCGCGAACGGTCGATCTGGTCGGCGATTCCCTTGACGCCGGCGATGATCGCGGGGTTCTCGAAGATCTGCGACGCCGCGGCGATCAGCCGGCGCGCCAGGGCGACCGCCGTCCCGACCGCGCCGGGATCCATCAGCGCGACCTGGACGGCGAAGTAGATCTGGCGCAGCGGCGTCGTCGCCTGCTCCGCCTGCATCACGTGATTTTCGAGAAGGAAGGTCACGTCGTTGAGCAGCTCGATCGTCGCCTTGCGATCGATGCGTATCACCGCGCCGTTGATGTACATCTTCTCGCCTGCGCGCAGGGTGATGTTCATGCGATCCTCACTTCAGGCCGTCGCGGATGATCTCGTTGATCTCGATCATCGGGGTCAGATCGTTCGCCTGCCCGGTGCGCACGCGATCGATCTCCTTGTTCATCCAGATGCCGACGGAGATGATTCCGGCGCGCAACTGCTCGGGCAGCTCGTTCTCGGGATTCCTGAGGTCGTCGAGGAAGATCGCCCATAGACGGCGCAGGTAGTAGAGCGCTTCGATCGCCTCGCGCGAGCGCGGCCCGTGGGTCTGCGCCGCGCGCAGCATGTCGATGACGCGGTCCACTGCGTCGCGCTCGCGCGCCCGCATGACTTGCGGCGATTCTTCGACGACCTCGTTGTAGGTGAATTCGAACATCGAACGTTCCGGGGTCACGTGGGAAGATACTGGGCGAGGCTGAGCTTCTGCAGCTGGTTGGTCATCTGGTAGGACGCCTCCAACTGCGTCTGCAGGGCGGTGAGCTCCGACGCCGCGGTGGTGGAATTGACGTCGTCGAGGTTGCCGATCTGGGTTTCGAGGACGGTCGTCTGCGAGGACATCGCGTTGTTGGCGTCGGTGACCTGCGCCGCCGCCGCGCCGACCTGCGTCGCTGTGGCGGTGATCGAGGACTCCCCCTGCGTGATCAGCGACAGCGCGGTGCTGGCGACGGTCTGCTGCGTCGTCGAGGTCAGCGAGCTGCCGCCGAACGCGGTGAGCATCGCGTAGCCCTCGGCGAGCTGCTGGAACCCGGTCTGGTTGGCGTTGGTCGAGGTCTCGATCGTCTCTCCCGGCGCGATCTCGCTCGTCACGTTGGTGCTCGACGCCGACGACCAGTTGGTCGTCCAGTTGGAGCCGCTGAACAGATCGGCGAAGGCGCCGGTGAGGAAGCTCTGCATGTCGGAGGCCGAAATTGACGACGCCGCCGAGTCGGTCGGCGCGCAGCCGAACTGGCTCTCGAACGCGGAATCGATCGCGCTCGCCGCGGTGGACGTCGACGAAAAGTAGTCGGCCATCGGCGCGGCGTCGGTGTTGACGCCGCCGAACACGTAGTCGCCGCCGCAGGTGGTGTTGGTCTGCGAGATCAGAGTTTGAAGCGCGCTCGTGCCGATGGTGCTCAGCGTCGAGCCGGTGGTTTCCGGGCTCGAGATCCACTCCGTCAGGCTCTTCGCGGCGCCCTGCGCGCCGGTGAGGATCGAGCTCAGCGCGTTCTGCGTCGTCGTCAAGTTGGTGGTGACGACGTTGTTGGTGGTGGTCAGCGTCTGCAGCAGGTCGTAATGATTCTTCAGCGACAGCTCGTAGCCGGACTGCCCGCCGAGCTGAAGCCCGAGGTCGGCGTACTCGCCGGTCGACAGGGCCACTCCGTCGCTGGAGATCTGCGACTGGAGCTTCGAGATCGACGGCAGCAGCGCGGTCGCGAGATAATTGCTCGACACCGAGGTCGTGGTCATCGCCGTCACACCGCGTTAAGCAGGGTGGTGAACATGGTGTCGATCGTGGTCAGCAGTTTCGCGGTCGTGGTGTACGAGTTTTCGATGCTCAGCATGTTGGTGAGCTCGGTGTCGAGGTTGACGCCGGTGGCGTTCGACAGCGCCGACGTCGCCTGCGTCAGCAGCGAGCTCTGGTAGTCGGCGGAGTCGCTCGCCGACTGGTTCTGCGTCTGCAGCCAGCTCACCGAGGAGCTGGCGTAGTCGCTGAGCGTATCGGAGGTCTTCAGGCCGGCGGAGGCGTCGAACGTCTGGGTCGAGTCGGTCGCCGAAATCATGCCGGCGATGCGGTCGGTGTAACTCGCGGCGCCGGTCTTGTTGTAGACGTAGTCCGAGCCGTTGATGCCGCCGTCGCGCAGCAGCGTGGCGTCGCCGCCTTGGTAGGGATCGACCGCGGAATTCACCTCAATCGCGGCGGCGAGGCCGGTGGCGCTCGACGACGACGGCAGGCCGGTCGCGCCCGAATAGGTGAACAGGCCCGGCTCCGACGGCTGGCCGGTCCCTGACTGGTCGCTCTCGGCGAAGGCGTTGATCACGCCGGAGGCGATCTGGTCGAGCTGCGTCTGGTATTGCGGGACGACGACGTCGCGCAGCTTCGTGAGGCCGGCGAGCTCCCCGGTCTGGGTCGCGAACGGCGCCGAGGCGCCGGTGATCGCCGCGCCGTTGACCGTCACCGCGTTGCCGCTGGCGCCGGAGGGCAACGCCGGCGACGCCGTGAACGACAACTGGTTCACCACGCCGTTCTGATAGAGCTCGACGCCGCTGTCGGTATAGACCGACATCGAGCCGTTGGGATTGGCGCTGGCGGAGACGCCGACGTATTTGGATATCTGGGTGAGCAGCGAGTCGCGGGTGTTCTCGTAGTTGTCGACGTCGGAGCTGCCCGCCGGCGCGGCGATGATCTCCTGGTCGACGTCGGAAAACTGATTGAGCAGCGAATTGACGGTCGAGACGTCCGTCGCCATCTGCGAGTCGGCCTGCTCGCGCACTTGCTGCGCCGTGGACGAGCCGGTGTTGAGCGAACTGGCGACGTTCTTCGCGGCGGCGACCGCCGCGTCGGCCGCCGCCGCGCTGCTCGGCGAATCCTGGTAGGTGGTCAGCGCGTCCTGCAGTTGGCCGAGCATCGCCGAGGGCGAGCCGCCGTTGACGTTCGACCCCGACGAGGAGGAGCTGGAGGAGCTGTCGCTGACCGTCGCCGCCAGCGTCGCCAGGCCGTCGGACAGCGCCTGATCGGCCGCCGACTGCGACGTCGCAACGTTGACCTGCTCCAGCAGCGCGCTGGAGGCCTCGCGGGTGATCGAGGCGACCTCCGAGCCGCCGTCGGCGGTGGTGACGACGTTGGCGATCTCGCGCGAATAGCCGGGCGTGCTGACATTCGAGATGTTGCTCGAAATGACCGCCGACTGCGCCGAGTTCGAGAGGAACGCGGAGTTGAGGATGGAGTACGCGGCGGACAGGCTCATCGCACGGCTTTCGAGATGCGGTCGAAGAGGTTACGATTTCAGGTTGTTGAGGATGTCGAGCAGGTCCGCGCCGGCCTGGAAGACCTTCGAGTTGGCCTGGTAGGCGCTCTGCGCCTCGATCATGTTCGTCAGCTCGGTCGCCAGATCAACGGTCGAGTTCTCCAGCGAGGACGAGACGACCGTGCCGAGACCGGCCGTTCCGGCGGTTCCGTAAACGATCGAGCCGGAGTTCTGACTGGCCTGGTAGACGTTGCCGTTGAACGAGGTCAGGGTGTCCTCGCTCGCCACGTTGGCCAACGGGATGTCGTAGGCGTTCTTGGACGTGCCGTCGCTGTATTGGAAGGTGAGCGTGCCGTCGCTGCTGACCGTCACGCCCTTCAAGCTGCTCGGCGGGTTGCCGTCGGTCGTGTTGGTGTTGACGCTGAAGAGCGAGGCCAGTTGGGTCGTCCCGCCGACGTTGAGGTCCAACGTCTGGCCATTAGGGACGGGAATGGAGAACGTCGAAGTGGTGGTCGCCCCGTTCTCCGTCACGCTGGTCAGCTTGCCGGTCGTCGGGTCGAATGTCAGAGTTCCCGTCGCCAAGGGCACGTTAGTGACTGAATCCGTCGCCGTGTAAGGGAAGCCGCCGGTCTTTGCGGCGGTGGAGGCGTCGAAAGCGGTGATCTCCCAGGTGTCCGAGCCTGACCCTGTGACCGTCGTGTTGGTCAGATAGACGTTGATCGTGTGCGCGCCGCCCAGGTCATCGTACGCGGTGATCGAGGTCTCGTCGGTGTAGGTCGCGTCCGCCTGGGAGCTAGGGTTTGCCGACGGCAGACCGGCCGAGCCGGCGGCGACCGCGGTCGAGGTTGAGGGAAGGTTCACCGACAGCGTTCCGGTTTTCGACGCCGTGGGCAAGTCGCCCGACGCGGTGATGTTGACTTTTTCGGTCGGAATCGAGTCCGCCTGGCCGCTGGCGGCGGAGTTGCCCATTAGGTAGTAGCCGGCCGAGTTGACCAGATCGCCGTTCGCGTCGGGCACGAACGAGCCGTTTCGGGTGAGATAGTAGTCGCCGCTCGAGTCGGTGACGACGAAATATCCTTCGCCTTGAATCGCCAGATCGGTGGTGGTCGAGGTGCCGACGACCGCGCCCTGCAGCGAATTGAGCGAGCGCAGGCTCGTCGCGACGCCGACGAGGCTGTCCGCCGCGCCGCCGGCCTCATCGACGAGCGTCGAGAACTCGGTTTCGGCGTTCTTGTAAGCCGTCGTGTTGGAGTTGGACACGTTCTGCGAAATGCTCGAAAGCCAGTTTGTGTCCGCCAACATTCCCGAAACGGCGGTGCCCATCATGCTCATCGCGCGGTCTCCTTGCCGGTGCGCCCGTCCAGTAGACGACGGCACCCTTGCGTGAGGCTGGCCGCCGCCGGGGTCCGCGGCGCGCCGCCGGGGCTCAGGTCACGGAGCGCACCAGGCTGCCGACCAGCAGGTTCCAGCCGTCGACCAGGACGAAGAACAGGATCTTCACCGGCAGCGAGATCACCGACGGCGGCAGCATCATCATGCCCATCGACATGGTGAGCGCCGCGACGATCATGTCGATGACGAGAAAGGGCAGGATGATGAGGAAGCCGATTTCGAAGCCGCGCCGGAGCTCCGAGATCATGAAGGCGGGGATCAGGATCCTGAGGTCGACGGTCTGGCGGTCCCGGATCTCGATGCTGCCCTTCGCTAGGTCCTCGAACAGCGCGATGTCCTTCTCGCGCACCTGGGAGAGCATGAAGTCGCGGAACGGCTGGGTGATCGCGACATAAGCCTCCTGCTGGGAGATGGCGTTGTCCATCAACGGCCTGAGGCCGTTCTGCCACGCCTTGTCGAAGGTCGGCGCCATGACGAAGAAGGTCATGAACAGCGACAGGCTGATCAGCACCAGATTGGCCGGAACGCTCTGCAGCCCCAGCCCCGAGCGCAGGAAGGACAGCGCCACAGTGAAACGGGTGAAGCTGGTGACCATGATCAACAGGCCGGGGGCGACCGACAGCACGGTGAGGATCGCCACCATCTGGATGATGCGCGCGGTCGCCGTGGCTCCGCCGTTGGGGATCAGGGCGCCGAGGTCGACGGTCTGCGCGCCCGCGGCGGAGACGGTCAGCATCAACGCCGCCGTGGCGAGCCACGCGCGCCTCATTGCAGCACCAAGGTTCGGATGATCAGTTCGCTGATCTTGCCGCCCGAGCGGATCGCGGCGCGCTCGTTGAGATCCTGGCGGATGTTCTGCAGCCCGATCGGACCCTCGAGCTGCGAAAGGCTGACGCTGTGCAGATAGGCGAGCTCGTCGCCGGCGATCTCGCCGGCCATGACGTCGGGGTGGGGCAGCGCCCTGGCGTCGTAGACGATCGACGCCTCCAGGCGAATCCACACCTCCGTCGGCGAACCGAGGTTGGTGACGATCGGCGGCATGTCGAACAGGCCCGCGGCCGCCGGCACTTCCGGCGTCAACGCCGTCTTGTCGACCGGCGGCGGCGGCGGCGGTTGCTGCGACGGCGGGGCGAACACCGCCCCCATCGCCGCGGAGAGCGCCGTGACCACCAGCGCCGCCGCCAGCGTCTCCTTGATCGAGGCGATGGGTCGCCGCGGCGACGGCGGCGGCGGCGGCAGCGCCGTCGGCGAGGTGTCGATGTCGTCGATCGATATTGGCAGTTCGTCGCCCATCGAGCCTGTCCCCGGCGTTCAGAAAGGCTTGATCATGTCGGTGAGGTCCTGGCCCCACGACGGCTGCTGCACTTCGGTGAGCCGACCCCGCCCGCCATAGGAGATGCGCGCTTCGGCGATGTGGTCGTACGAAATGGTGTCGGCGCGCGAGATGTCGGAGGGGCGCACGATGCCGGCGACCGTGAGCTGGCGCAGCTCGTAATTCACCCGCACCTCCTGCGTGCCGCTGATCAGCAGGTTGCCGTTGGGCAGCACGTCGGTGACCACTGCGGCGACCGACACCTGGATCTGCTCCTGGCGATCGATGTTGCCCTGGCCCTGGGTGGTCGACTGCGAGTTCGCCCCCGCCGTCAGGCTCGGGGTCTGCGACGAGGCGGTGCCGGAGCTGATGCCCCAGTCGAGGTTGAAGGTCGAGCTGGCGGTCTTCGACCGGTCGGTGGCGTTGTCGAAGGTCGCCTTGTCGTTGATCGAGATGACGACGGTGACGATGTCGCCGACCTTGGTGACGCGCTGGTCGGTGAAGAGGTTGACCGGCGCGCCGGGGCGGACTGCACGGCGCGGGTCGGCGGCGCCGGCGAGCGCCTCGGAGTCGGTCCGATCCTTGGTCGCGAGGCCGCTGCCGACCGGCGAGAGCTTCGGCTCGCGCATGATTTCGTCGAGGTTGCTCCCGCATCCCGCCAGGCTTGCGGCGATGAGGGCGAGGGAAACGACGACGAGCGCGCGCGGTCGCATCACGACTTCTGTTCCGCGGCGGCCCCGGAGAGCAGGCTGGTCAGCTTGCCGGCGGTCACCGCGTCCATTTCGCCGAGGATCGCGCTCGCCGCGCGCGGACTGAGCTTGCCGAGAATCGCCGCCGCCATCGGCGCGTCCATCGCCGCGAGCTGCGCGGCGGCCGCCTCGATCTGCATCTTGCCGAAGATCGCCACGACGTCGTCGGACGCCGCCTTCATCAAGGTCTCGCGCTTCGTCACCCAGTCGCGCGCTTCCGCCTCTTTCTTATCGAGATCGGCGATGCGCTGCTTGATTTGCTCGTCCAGCTCGGCGAGTCGCTTTTGCTGCATCGCCATGCGCGCCTCCGCCGCCAGCGGCCCGACGTTGGCGCAGTAGCGCGACACGCCGCCGTCGGCGCTCTTCTCCGCCGGGGCCGCGGTCGGCGCGGGCTTGGGCTTGGCGTCGTTTTGCGCCGACGCCTGACCGGCGAAGGCGGCGGCGAGGGCGAACGCGCCGATGGCGAGAAGACGGATGGGGGGGGGCATGGCGCGGCCCTGACGGTTACAATTCTCGAGCGCTGAACTTCGCGCGGCCGGCTTGCGCCGGGCTGACCCGGCTATTGCACGACGAGGTCGGCCTGCAGCGCGCCGGCGGTCTTGATCGCCTGGAGAATGGCGATGATGCCGCTCGGCTTGACGCCGATGCGGTTGAGGCCGTCGACCAGCGTGCGCAGGCTCGCGCCCTGCACGATCGCCACCTGGCCGCCTTCCTGCTGAGCGTCGATCTGGGTGCGCGGCTCGACGACGGTCTGCCCCTGCGATCGCGGCGGGGGCTGGGAGGTCTGCGGCGTCTCGGTGACGCGCACCGATAGCGTGCCGTGGGTGACCGCGACTGTCGAGATCTGCACGTCCTGACCGATGACCACAGTGCCGGTGCGGGCGTCGACGACCACCCGCGCCGCGGTGTCGGGGTCGACGGTCAGCTCGCCGATCTCCGCCATGTAGCGGGCGACGCTGATGTTGGGCGGGCGGAACAGCTCGACCGCGCGGCTGTCGATCTCGAACGCCGAGCGGCGGCGGAAGCGCTGCAGCGAATAGGCGTTGACCGCGTCGACGATGCGCACCGCCGTGTTGTAGTCGGGGTTCTTCAGCTCGAGCTGCATCCTCAGCTCGTCGGGCGACGCCGGCGTCTCCTTCTCGACGATCGCTCCGTTGGCGATGCGGCCGGCGGTCGGCACGCCTTGCGACAGCGACTGCGCCTGGCCGGCCGCGTCGAATCCGGTGACCGAAACCGCCCCTTGCGCGCTGGCGTAGGGGGAGCCGTCGCCCGACGTCATCTCGGTCATCAGTAGCGTGCCGCCCATCAGCGAGGTCGTGTCGCCGAGCGCCGACACCGTCACGTCGAAGCGCTGGCCAACCTCCATTCCCGCGGGAAGATCGGCGGTGACGATCACCGCCGCGACGTTGCGGTTGCGCAGTTCGGCGCCGCGCACGTTGAGCCCCATGTGGTCGAGCATCGACTGGATCGACTGTTGGGTGAACGGAGCGTTGCGCAAGGTGTCGCCGGTGCCCTGCAGCCCGACCACCAGACCGTAGCCGATAAGCTGATTGTCTTCGGCGCCGCGTAGGGAGGCGATGTCCTTGATGCGCGCCGACGCCGCCGCTTGGCTCGCCAGGGCGAGGAGAATCAACGTGAACAACCAGCGCCGCATCAGCCGCCGCTCACTCGCACCGTGCCGTCCGACTGGATCGTCCCGGTCACGGTCACGCCGCTGTCGCTGTTGCGCACCTTGATGATGTCGCCGGTCGAGCCGTCCTGCAGCGCCGAGCCGACGGCGACGATCGTCAACCCGCCCTGCGAGTAGATCAGCTCGACCGCGCCGCCGTTGACCACCAGGCGCGGATTGTCGATCGAGGCGTAGGGAATGGCGACGCCCGGCAGCAGAGTGCGGCGCGCCATCTTGCCGATCAGCTCGGCGCGCGTCTTGACGAACGGCCCCGGCTCGTTGGCCTTGTCGGCCGACTGCTCGGCGAGCATGCCCTCGTGGATGATGTCGCCGGGATAGATGACCACCCGGGGCGTCGGCAAGCCGACGTCCGCGGCGAAAGCGCTCGAAGCGAGCGCAAGGCCGACGCCGAGCGCCGCTAGCAGCGCGACGATCCGGATGACGCGCATGACGCCCGCTCCTCAGCTCCTCAGGTTCGCGGTCGTTCCCGACATCTGGTCGGCGGCCTGGATCACCTTCGAGTTCATCTCGTAGGCGCGCTGGGCGCTGATCAGGTTGGTGATCTCCGACACCGCGTCGACGTTCGAGCCCTCCAGATACTTCTGCCGGATGGTGCCAAACGCGGTGTCGCCGGGCACGCCGACGGTCGGTTGGCCCGAGGCGGCGGTCTGCTGGAAGAGATTGTCGCCCAGCGCCTGCAGCCCCGCGTCGTTGACGAAATTGGCGATCGTCAATTGGCCGATCGTCTGAGCCGTCGTCTGGCCGGCGATGGTCGCGGTGACCAGCCCGCTCTCGCTGACGTCGACCTCGGTCGCGTTCGTCGGGATGGTGATTGTTGGGGTCACGAGAAAGCCGTCGGTCGTCACCAATTGCCCCTGGCCATTGGTGTTGAAGGCGCCGTCGCGGGTGTAGACGGTATCGCCCGCCGGGGTCGTCACCTGGAACCACCCGCGCCCTTGGATCGCCAGGTCGAAGGTGTTGCCGGTGCTGGTGAGCGGGCCCTGGATGTCGAGGCTGCGGACCGCCGCGGTGCGGACGCCGAGGCCGATTTGCGCGCCTTCCGGCACCGTCGCGTCGCGGCCGCGGGCGCTGACGCCCATCAGCCGCTCGGTCTGGTAGATCAGGTCGGTGAACTCCGCCCGCGAGCGCTTGAACCCGGTCGTGTTGATGTTGGCGATGTTGTTGGCGATCACCTCGAGGTTCTGCTCCTGGGCGTTCATGCCCGTCGCCGCTATCGCAAGCGCTCTCATGCTTCGACCTTCCTCTCATACGTGAACGCTAATAACCCGCGGACGCTCAGATCTGCATCCGCGACACTTCCTGATAGGCGGACACCAGCTTGTCGCGCATCGCCAGAGTCTGCTGCAGCGTGCGCTGGGCGCCCATCACCGCCTCCACCACCTTGAACGGCGCCATCGTGCCTTGCAGGCCCTGAATCGCCGCCGCCTCGCCGTTCTGCACCGAGCCGATGGCGTCGCTCACCGCCTGCCCCAGCGCCTGCGTGAACGATTGGGCGGGCGCCGCCGACGAAGCGGCGCTCGCCGTCGAGCGCGGTTCGCTCATCTCGATCCCCGTCGCCGCGCGCAGCGCGGCTATTCCTTCAATCGCCATGTGGTCACAGCGCCCGCCCCGACGTCGCCGCCGCGGCTGATGCGCCTCCCTTGTTCGAACGACGTAAATCCGTCTGTGGCTTGGTCGTAGCGCCTCAAACGTCCTTCAGCAGATTGACCGTCTGACTCATCAGATCCGCCGATTGCTTGGCCACTTGCAGGTTCGCCTCGTAGGTTCGGTTCGCTTCGCGCATGTCGGCGAGCTCGGTGAGCACGTCGACGTTGGGCATCTTGACAAACCCGTCGTCGTCGGCCGCCGGGCTGCCGGGGTCGCGCTCGACCTTGAACGGGGTTGGGTCGTAGCCGACGCTTTTCACCCTCACCAAGTTCAACCCCGCCGCGCGGTCGAGTTCGTCGCCGAAAGTGACCGTCTCGCGGGTGTAGGGGTCGGCGCCGGGCGTCGCGCCGGTCGATTGCGAGTTCGCGATGTTCTCCGAGATGACGCGCAGCCGCACCGACTGCGCCTCGAGCCCGGCGCCGGCGATTTTCAGCGAGGATTCCAGAGGATCAGGCATCGCCGCTCACTTCAGCGCCGCCGACATCAGCTGATGGATGGCGCGCTTAAGGTTGTTGCTCAAGGTGGAATCGCGACTGACTTCGCCGAGCTTGATCATCTCCTGTTCGAGGTTGACGGTGTTGCCGGACAACGTCTCCTCGGTCGCGTCGCTGTCGACCGGGCGGGCGTTGGCGAAGGAATCCTCCTCGGGGACCATGTGCGCCGCGTTGGTCGTCGCCATCGTCACCTGGGTGGAGTCGAGCACGGCGGAGAACGGCTGCAGATCGACGGCCCGATACCCCGGCGTGTTGGCGTTGGCGACGTTGCCGGCGATGAGGGCCTCGCGCGCCGACAGCCACTGCGTCCTCTGCGAGGCGAGCTGAAGAACATAGGGTTGCGACACGCGTCCCGTCCCGTGCGATGGATCGTGTCGCGACGTTAGGCGTTCGGCCTTGCTCCAGGCTTGCGCCGCGCCCGCGGTCGCCGCCGCGGCGGCGCGGCGGCGACGGCGGCCGGCGGCCGCAGCCGCGCCGCCGCCAGCGCCGCCGAAAGCTGCGCCTCCCTCGCGGCGGCGTCGAGCGCGTCATTGTCGAACAGCACCTTGACGACATCGACCGCCGCCCGCTTGCGGCCGATCATCAGCCGGAAAAAGGCGCAAACCGGCGCGTAGCGGAACTCCATGTCCAGCCGGATGATCGGCGTCGAATCCCACTGCACGTCGCAACCGGCGTTCAGCGCATAGCGCAGCGTGCCGCTCTTGAAGAACAGCTCGCTCGACGAGCTGACCAGATCGCCGATGTTGGCCGCCTGCTCGTTGCGGATCATCAGCATCAGTTCCGACGGATCGGCGAGCCTGAGCTCGCTGGCGACGTCGACGATCGCGTCGGCGATGATCCGCTCCTGGACCAGGCGCTGAACTTCGGCGCTGGGTTCGCTCATCACGTCACTGATTCCTTGTCAGGGGCCAGGAGCTCTTCTTGTCCTGGATGAGATGGACGATTTCCGCGACCACGCGATAGAATTCGGGCGGAATCGCGCTGTCGACCGGGACCGCGTCGTAAAGCGCGCGCGCGAGCGGCTTGTCCTCGACGATCGGGATCTCGTGCTCGGTGGCGATCTCCCGGATCTTGAGAGCGATCAGGTCGACGCCCTTGGCGAGCACGACCGGCGCGCCGCCCTCGGCGCGGACGTAGCGCATCGCCACCGCGTAGTGCGTAGGATTGACGACCACCATCGTCGCCCTCGGCACCGCCGACAGCATGCGCTTGCGCGCGCGGTCGAGTCTCAGCGACCGCTGACGCGCTTTCAGCAGCCGGTCGCCCTCGGTCTGCTTGATCTCTTCCTTCACCTCATAGCGGGTCATGCGCTGGTCGCGCCGCCAGTGGAAGCGCGCCCAGGCGAGGTCCGCGGAGGCCAGCGCCAGCGTCGCCACCATCACCGCCGCCACCACCGCGACGCATAGCTGGGCGATGCGCTGCGGCAGGTCGCCGATGTCGAGAAACATGGCGTTGACGAGGACGTAGCGCTGCCCGCTGAGCGCCATGGCGACGACGACGCCGACCGCGACGAGCTTCGCCAGGCTCTTGACGAACTCTGTCCAGCCGCGCGGGCCGAACAAGCGCGAAAAGCCGGCGGTGATCGAGATGCGCGACAGGTCGGGGATGATCCGGTCGGGCACGACGCGCGGCGGATTCTGCGCCACCGAGGCGACGACGCCGCAGACCATCAGCAGCGCCAGGACCGGCAGGAGAAAGTCGGCGGCGGCGAGGATCATCGCCGCCCCTAGCGCGACCACGTCGTTGGAGCGCTCGAGCCGCCAGCCCGCCGGGTCGTCGAGAAAGCGCGCCAGCGTCGCCGCCAGCCGTTCGCCGCGCGACGGCATCACGTAGACCGCCGCAAGCAGGATGCCGGTCAGCGAGGCCAGTATCGGCACTTCGCGCGACATCGGCACCACGCCGCGCTCGATCGCGTCGTGAAGCTTCTTCTCGGTCGCTTCCTCGGTCTTGCTGTCCGAGTCCTGCTCGTCGGCCATCGTCGCGTGCGCCTCGGATTAGGCCGCTTCGGCTTCTTCGGGCGGAACGATCTCGATCTCGTTGCGCTGCGCCATCTTGAGCACCAGATCGACCACCTGGCGGCGCGCCTTGGCGATGTCGCGCGGCAACGCGGTGCCCGCGCTGTTGAGCTCGGATTCGACCAGGCGGCGGGTGCGCGAGGCCATCGCCGACAGCGCGACGGCGCGGAAGTCGGCGTCGGTGCCGCGAAGCGCCAGCACCACCACGTCGGTTTGCAGCTTGTCGAACACCAGGGCGCGCGCGCGCTCCGACAGGCGCGGCAGGTCGTCGAAGGAGAACAGCATCTTCTTGACGATCTTGGCCTCGTCCGGACGCGCCGCGGCGAGGTTCTTCATCGCCTCGCGCGCGTCGGTCGGCTCGAGGTTGTTGATGATGTCGGCCACGCGGGCGTGACTGTCGAGACCTGCGGCGCGGGCGCTGAGAGCCGAAAGGTCCTTCCGCAGCGCCTCCTCGACGACGTTCTGCGCCTCCGCCGAGATCGTCGGCCGCGCGACCATCGCGCAAAGCACCTCGTTGCGCACGTCGCGCGGCAGGCGCGAGATGATCTGCGCCGCCAGCGCCGACTCGAGCTTGGAGAGGATATAGGTCGTGGTCAGCGGATGCTCGCCGGCCAGATGGGCGGTCAACACCGGCTCGGGGACCGTGTTGAGCGCGGTCCAGATGTGCTTCTCCGCGGCGGTGAGCACGTCCGACATGATGTCGGCGAGCTGGTCGGGCGGCACCGCGTCAGCCAGCATCTCCCGCGCCTGCCCGGCGTCGCCGAGCAGATTAGCCCCGCTGGAGAACTGGCTGGTGAACTCCTCGACCAGCGATTCGATCGTCGCCGGCGACACCGCGCCGAGCACGGCCGCGGCTCGCGTCACCTCGCGCAGCTCGTGAGGCTCGAGATGCTTCAACAGCCGCGTCGCCGGCGGCTTGCCCATCGCCAGCAGAATCGCCGCGGCCTTCTGGGCGCCGCCCAGCGCTCGCGTCTCCTCAACGGGGCCGATCGAGGTTCCGGCGTCGGTCACGTTGGGCGCTCCCTCAGGCGGCGCGCACGTCGCGCGAAGCGGAGATAATCTCGGTGAGCGAGACGCCGTAGCGCGCGCTCTCCTCGTCGACCACCACCACCTCGCCGCGCGCGATCACGCGGCCGTTGACCACGATGTTGACTGGGTCGCCGACCTTCTGGTCGAGCGTGACGATCGCGCCGCGCCCGAGCTTCATCAGGTTGGCGACCGGCATCGTCGTTCCTCCGAGCACCACCTGAATAGTGACGGGAATCGATAGGATGGCGTCGAATTTCGGCGCACTGGCCGCGGGCGCGCCCGCCGGGGCGTCCGACTCCGGCGGCTCGCTTTGGGATTCAAGATTTTCATCCATCTTCGGACGTTCTTTCCTCGGTTGCTCTTCGGACCGCCCCGCTTAGCGCGGGAAGGCCGCTTCAACGGCCTCCGCGTCCGGCTCGATCGGCTCCTCGATCTCCAACGAATAGCGGTCGTCGCCCTGGGCGACCCGGCACCAGAACATCTCGCGCCCGGCGCATTCGAGGCGGACGCGGCCGGTGCCGACGCCCGGCAGGCTCAGCACCTCGCCGACGGCCAGCTCCGCGACTTCGCCAAGCGTCATCTTCACCTCGTCGAGCACCGCCGTCACCCCCACCCGCGCCTTCGATACGCCGACCTCAAGCTGGCGGGTCCAGCGCGGATCGGCGGTGGCGAGGTCGCCGTTCGGGTCGAGCGACAGCGCCTTGCGCATCGGCGCGAGCACGCTCTGCGGCATCAGCGCGGTGACGGGCATCGGTCCCACCGCGGTTTCAATGGTCACGCGCGCGGCGACCGCCGGCATATCCCGGCGCCCCAACGCATAGACGTCGACGATTGTCTGCAGGCGCTCGAAGCTCAGCCCCAAAGTCGCCGCCGGCGCGAACGCCTTGTCGAGCGCTGTCGCCAAGTGTCGGCAGAGCCGGGCGATGAGCGCCGTCTCGATCCCGGTCGGCGGGCGCCCCGCCCGCCGCGATTCGGCGGCCCCGGCCTCGCCGCCGAACACCGCGCAAACCACGGTGTCGACGATCGACGGCTCGAACACCAGCAGCAGGCGCGCGTCGAGCTGCGCTGAGCGCAGCACCGCGGCAATCAGGCCCTCGCGTTGGCCGATGAGGTCGAAGAGGTTGGACGACTCGGTCGCGTCGACCTGCCCGGTCGCATGCGCCTTGAACAGCGGCGCGATCTCCTCGGGCGCGTTGAGCGCGAACTGTTCGAGGGCGTAGGCGAACCCCGGCATGCGTTCGATCGCCACGCCGGCGTGGTCGGATTGGGCGTTGCGCGCCCAGGGCGCGGCCGCCGCGCCGTCGTGGTCTTCGAGCGCCATTGCTTAGGCCGCCTCCTTGACTTCGACGTCGGCGGCCGGCGCCGGCCCGGCGATGGTCTCGTTCTCGACGGTGTCGATGGTCGGCCGGTCTCTCGAGGGAATGGTCTTGCGTCCGAACTCCACCGCCACCTGCGGCATCGCGCCGTTCATGAACGCCAGCAGGCTCTGCTTGACCAGGGTGAATAGGCGAAGCTGAAGCTGGCGGACGGTTTTGACCTTGGCCGCAATCGGCGCGATCACGCCGTAGGAAAGGAAGATGCCGCTGAAGGTGCCGACCAGCGCAGCGCCGACCAGGCCGCCGAGCACGTCCGGCGACTGGTCGAGCGCGCCCATCGCGTGGACGATCCCAAGCACCGCCGCGCAGATGCCTAGTGCGGGAAGGGCGTCGCCGACCTGGTCGAGCGCGTGAACCGGCTTGTAGCGATCGTAGGAAAGGGTCTCGATCTCCTCGTCCATCAGCGCTTCGATCTCGTGCGTCTTGGCGTTGCCGATGATGATCAGCCGGCCGTAGTCGCAGATGAAGGTGACTAGGTCCTTGTCGGCCAGCAGTCGAGGGAAGCCCTTAAAAATGTGGGACTCGGCGGGGTTGTCGAAATGCGTCTCGACTTCGGCGCGCGACTTGCCGCGCACCTCGCGCATCATCGCGTGCAGCGCGCTGAGCACGTCGAGGAAATCGCGCGGCTTCGGCACCCTGTCGGTCACCGCCTCCCCGATCGCCTTGCCGGTGTCCTTAATGGTCCGGAACGGGTTGGAGACGATGAAGATGCCAATCGCGGCGCCGCAGATGATGACGAACTCGAAGGGCTGAAACAGCACCTCGAGGTGTCCGCCCAGCGCGCCATATCCGCCGAGGATGCTGCCGACGGCGACGACCAGTCCGATAACGAAATTCAACGCGCGCTCCTCTCGTCGGTCGCGACTGAAAATGCCGCGGCAAACTTACGCCAGGCTGTTTTGACGAGGTCAGCCCCATGCAAGCCCAAGCGCCGATCTTAGCCGGGAAAGCCGGCCGCGGACCGCCTGATGCGAAACAGCCTTTACGTCGCCTTGTCGGCGCAGATCTCATTGGAGCGGCGATTGGAGACGATCGCCAACAACGTGGCGAACATCAACACCGCCGGCTATCGCGCCGAGGGCGTTTCGTTCGCCACCGAGGTCGCGCGCGCCGGCGAGAACCGCCTGTCCTACGTGTCGCCGGGGACGCCGTTCGTCTCACGGCAGCCGGGCACGGCGGTCAAAACCGGCGACCCCCTCGACGTGGCCGTGCAGGGCGACGGCTGGATCCCCATCCAGACGCCGAGCGGAATCGCCTACACCCGCGACGGCCGCATGCGCATCACCGAGAGCGGCGCGCTCGAGACCCTTAACGGCGACGCCGTCCTCGACGCCGGCGGCGCGCCGATCATGCTCAATCCGGGCGCCGGCGCGCCGGTCATCTCGAGCGACGGCATGATCACCCAGAACGGCGCGCAAGTCGGCGCCATCGGCCTCTACGCCATCGACGACGACGCCAAGCTGACGCGCGCCGAGGGCTCCAGCGTCATCCCCGACAAACCGGCGACGCCAATCCTCGACTTCACCCGCAACGGCCTGCTGCAGGGCTTCGTCGAGAACGCCAACGTCAACCCGATCGAGGAGATGACCAAGCTGATCGCCGTCACCCGCACGTTTGACGGCGTCAGCTCGCAGGTGGCGCAGACGGAATCGTCGCTGCAGGACGCGATCAAGACGCTCGGCGCGGTCGCCTAGGCGACGGCGGCGCGAGGGGGGCTAGCCTTGGACTGGGTCCATGAACGAGGTTGAGGAAGCTTCCGGCGGTCGGCGTCCGACCGCGCTCGATCGGCTCGAAAACAGGCTGTCGTGGGCGATCAAGGCCTTACCGCACACCCAGGTCGGCGGCGTGGTGACCGAGATCGCCATGTCGCACTATCGCGTCGCCGGCCTGTCGCGCTTTCTCAGGCTCGGCGAATGCGTCAGCGTCGACGTCGGCGACCGGGTTCAGCTTGGCGAGGTGGTCCGCATCGAGGACGCCGTCGTCACGCTGAAGCCGTTCGATTCGCGCTGCGACGCCGCCATCGGCGCGCGCGCCTACCGCGCCGACGCATTGTCGCTCGCGCCGCATCCGAGCTGGAAGGGCCGGGTGATCGACGCCCTCGGCCGCCCGATCGACGCGGCCGGCGAGCTCGAGCCCGGCGACCGCGCCATGCCGTTCGACAACGAGCCGCCGCCCGCGCTGTCGCGCGCGCGCGTCAAGAAGCCGATCCGCTCGGGAATCCGCGTCATCGATTTCTTCACGCCGCTGTGCGCCGGCCAGCGCATCGGCATCTTCGCCGGCTCCGGCGTCGGCAAGTCGACGCTGCTGGCGATGCTCGCCCGCGCCCCGGATTTTGACACCGTAGTGATCGCGCTGGTCGGCGAGCGCGGCCGCGAGGTGCGCGAATTTCTCGACGACGCGCTCGCCGCCAACCGCCAGTCGGCGATCGCGGTGGTCTCCACCGGCGACGAAAGCCCGATGATGCGCCGCCTTGCGCCGCGCACGGCGATGGCGGTCGCCGAGTATTTCCGCGACCGCGGCGAAGCGGTGCTGCTGATCGTCGATTCGGTCACCCGCTTCGCCCACGCAGCGCGCGACGTCGCCCTTGCCGCCGGCGAGCCGGCGGTGGCGCGCGGTTACGCGCCGAGCGTGTTCAGCGATCTGCCGCGCCTGCTCGAACGCGCCGGCCCCGGCGTCGAGGGCTCGGGGTCGATCACCGGGATCTTCTCCGTCCTGGTCGACGGCGACGACCACAACGATCCGGTCGCCGACAGCATCCGCGGCACCCTCGACGGCCACATCGTCCTCGATCGCGCCATCGCCGACCAGGGACGCTTTCCCGCGGTCAATATCCTGTCGTCGGTGTCGCGCCTCGCCAATCCGACCTGGACGCCCGAGCAGCGCAAGCTGGTTTCGCGGCTGCGCTCGCTGATCGCGCGCTACGAGGAGACCCGCGACCTCAGGCTGATGGGCGGCTTCACGCCCGGCGCCGACGCGATGCTCGACCAGGCGGTGAAGTCGGTGCCGCGCATCTACGAAGCGATGACGCAGACGCTGTCCTCGCCGCCTTGCAAGGACCCGTTCATCGAGCTGGCGGCGGCGTTGCGCAACGAGGGCAAGGACGACGAAGCCGCCGCGCGTCCGCCTGAACCCCAGCGAAAAGCTTGACGAAGTCCGATCGCATGAAACCTTCCGCTTCCTCCGCCCCCCGTCGCGAACCGGCGCCGCGTCCGGTCGACCACCGCACCCCCCTGGCGCGTCGGCTCGACGACGTGGCGCTGTTCAGCGCTGGCGTGACGATGGCGATCGCCGCCGTCGTTTTCGCCTATGCGATGCTGACCCAGAACGATCCCCGGCCGCGCGTCAACGGCATGCAATATCTGGCGATCTTCTCCCAGCCGCGCAGCGCGCATCGCGCCGTCGCAACGGCCGCGCCGCCGGCGCCGGCGGCGACGCGCCTCGCCGCCAGCGGCCTCGACGACGCCCCGACCGGGGCGATCGGCCGCGAGGCGGCGGACAAGACGCCGACCGGCGCGATCGCGCGCCCGGCCGCCGACAAGACGCCCGCCGCGACGGTCGACGACGCGCCGACCGGCGCGATCGGCCCGCGCGACGGCGACATTCCCGCCACGCCAAGCTACCGCATCGTCGCCGCGGAGCCGGGCATGGCGTGGCTGAGCGACGGGTCGCAGATCCGAACGCTCAAGCCCGGCGACGTCGCGCCCGGCCTGCCGCGCATCGGCGCGATCGCGCGGCGCGATGGCCATTGGGCGCTGATCGACGAAGCAGGCGCGGTCGTGCTGATGAGCGACGGATCGGAAAACTATGGCTTCGGGTCGCATGACGACCCGTTCGCACGGCGGATGATCTTCAGCTCCGGCGACTGACGCCGCCGTTCGACGGTCCGCGCGCTCGCCCAAGCGCGCGATCGATCAGCATGTTGGCGATCGCCACGCGCCGGTTGGCGAGCTCGCGCGACAGATCGTGGCGGCGATCGGGATGGTTCTCCCACATGAACCGCCGCCGCGCCCGGTTGAGCGCCTCCGGCGAGAGCGCCTCGCCGAGGCCGAGCTCGGCGGCGATCGCCGCCGGATCGACGCTTAGCGACTTGGCGGGACTCGCCGCGGCGGCGGCCGGCGGGTCGGCCGGTTTCGTCGCAGCCTGGTCGCTTGACGGCGGCGCCGGTTTCGCGCCGCGCGCGGACTCGGCGAACTCCAGGGGTTCGGTGATCCAGTCGAGCGCCTCGTCCCAGCGCTCGGTCGGGTCGGAGGTCTTGTCCAGATCGGGCCGCGCGGTCGGGGCGACGGTGGCGAAGGAGCGCTCGAGCGGGTCGTAGTCGAGCGGCGCGCCGTCGAGGCGCGCGAGCGCGTCGACCATCCGGTCGAAGGTCGAATCGATCGGTCGAGCGACGGTTTCCGTCGCCGCAGAATTGCGTCTCAACCCTTGGCCCCGTTCGCGTTCTCGCGTTCCGGATCGACGAGGACCCGGTTTCTTCCCGCCGCCTTGGCCTCGTAGAGCTTGGCGTCGACGCGCCGGATCAGCTCCTCCGCGTTCTCGTCGGGCTTCAGTTGCGCCACGCCGAACGAGGCGGTGATCGCACCGATCCGGTCGCCGCTGGCGGCGACCACCCATCGCTTGCTTTCGAGTTGTCTCTGGATCTGGTCGATCATCGCCACCGCCTGGGCGAGCGGCGTCTCGGGGAATAGGAAGGCGAACTCCTCGCCGCCGTAGCGCGTCACCTTGCCATGCTGACCGACGCTCCCCGCGAGCAGCTCGGCGAAAAGCTTCAGCGTCATGTCGCCGGCGATATGCCCGAACGAGTCGTTGATCTTCTTGAAGTGATCGATGTCCGCAAGCGCGACGGACAGGTCGGCGCCGTCGAGGCGCGCCTTGGCGACCTCCTCCGCCAGCGCCGCGTCGAAAAAGCGTCGGTTCCCGAGCGCGGTCAGCGGGTCGCGATTGCCGATCTCCTGCGCCCGCACCAGGTTCGACTGCAGCTGCGTGATCTGGCCGCGCGCGAACTCGAGCTTCTCTGACAGCCCGTTCACCTTGTGCTGCATGGCGCGGTTGTCTTCGATCAGCTTAAGGACGATCTGGTGGATGGTGTCGTAAGAGTGATCGCGCGCGAGCCGACGGTTGGCGCCGACCAACGCTTCGGAGAACCTCGCGCCGTCGGCGAGATGGTCATGGACCAGCTTCAGAACCTGGGCGAGCGCCGCGTCGACTTTCTGCTCGAACTCGCGACGGTTGTCGGCGGCGGCGCGAACCTGCTCGGCCGCGGAGGGTTCGCCGCGCGCCGTGGCCGCCACGCCGGTCGCCAGACCGAGCGCGCCGACGCAGATCAAGGCGAGCACGTAGGCCTCGGCCAGCGGGTCGCCGCGTGACTGCGCCGCGCTAAGCGCGCCGAGAACGATGAAGGCGAGCGCGCCGCCCCATTGCAGCCACTGCTTGAAATCAATGGTGGAAGTCATTTCGCCCTCCCCGCGCGCCGGCGCGCAGAAAAGCGAAACGGTTTGGCGCATCGGAAGGCGATCAACCACGGCATGGCCACGCGATCCTTCGCTTCAGCGTTCGGCGGACCATCATGACCCCGAGGCTGTTTCGCGTCGCGGCGAAATCGCGACGGGAGGAAGGGAGCCGATTCATTCGGACCGACGAAAGCTCTCGTAAATTACTTACCATTTCCTTAGTCGACCGCCCCCGGCGCGTCGAACCGCCGGCGACGGCGCGTTTCACTTGCAGAATTCGCGGGCGCTTGGCGTCCATTGACCCATGCCGCTCGCCACCATGTTGCCGATCACCGAGCAGACGTAGATCTTCTGCGCCCTGGGATTGTCGGGGCCGGCGTTATAGCGCGCCACCGCCAGCGTCCAGCTGCCTTCTTGCGCTTTCAGCTCTTTGAGGAAGTTGGCGGCGTATTCGACATTGCGCGCCGGATCGAACATCTCGCGCAGCGAGCCGAAATGGGCGGCGTGCCAATGGTGATTGATCTGCATGCAGCCGATGTCGATGAGCCTGGCGCCGCGCGCCGTCTCCAGCTCGAAGCGGGCCAGCGCCTGGTCGAGCGTCTCCGAATGCACCGGGCGGCCGTCGACGTTCATGTCGTAGGGGCTCAGCGTCCCCCGTCGGCCGGTCTCGGTCAGGCCGACCGAATAGAGAATGTTGAGCGGTATGTCGTTGAGGCGCGCCGCCCGCGTCATCTCGCGCTCGCACAGCTCGGGCGAGGCGCCCTCGGCGCGCGCGCCGCTAAACCAACAGATCGCTAAAGCCGCGGCCAGACCCATACGAAGAAGACTGGCGGCTCCAGGACGACGAGCCGTCGTCGCGACGCGCCGATTGTCGCCCGTTTTCCTGGAACGACCCGTTCGAACCGCTCGGCAAATCGCCCTGGCTATCGGAATTGGCGTCCTGAGCATAGTTGGTCCCGGTCGTAGTTTGGTCGCTCGCGGCGGATTTGATGATCAGGCTTTCGAGCGGCTGCGAATCGGCGTCGAGCCGATCGGCGATCGCGTCGCGGTCGCCCTGGATCGCTTTCAGCGCGCTCGAGTTCGCGACCTCCACCACCACCGACAACTTGCCCTGCGCCAAGCGCATCTTCACCGACACCGAGCCGAGGTCGGGCGGGTCGAGCTCGACCTCGAGCTCCTTGACCGCGTCGCCGCCGCTGGTCGCGGCGGACGTGGATCCGGAGGCGGAGGTTGCGCCGTTCGCTTGCGCCGTCAGATCGGCCGCGGCGGCGGCGAGAGCGTCGCCCAGTTGATCGGTCGTAATCGGGCCGAGGCTGGTCGCGCCCGCGCCGATCGCCGCGGCGATGTCGGAGGAGGCGACGGTCGACGTCGCGGCGCTCGATTGCTGAGCGAACGACGAAGAATCGTCGCCTCGGGCGTCGCCGTGCTTGGAGGCCGCGGATTCGCTGGAGGTCGAAGTCGCGGCGACGGCGGCGGAGACGGCCGAAGAAACGGCGGACGACGAGGAGGCGCTGGCGGTCGCGGCGGCGCGGGCCGCCGATCGCGTCGTCGGGCTCTTCGCCTCGGCTTGGCTGGCGTTGTCGACCGCCAGGAACGTCCGCGACAGCGTCGCCATGACGCCGAGAGAGGCGTCGCTTTCGTTTTCGGAAGGGTCGGAGACGGCGCCGCTCGCCGCGGAATCGTCGGATGCGTCGGCGAGGCCGGCCGCGGCGGTGAGGCTCGCCGGCGTCGCGGCGTCGGCGACGACGGCCGCGGTCGCCGGCGTCGCGCCGTCGCTCGTCGTCGGCGTGGCGAAAGCGGCGAAGCCGACCGCCGCCGCCGATCCCGCCAGCGCCGACAGCGTCAGATTCGCCGCGGTCGCGTCGTTGGCGTCGCTCGTCGAATCCGAGCGGCGGCTCGACGCCGAGGTTCGCGCGGAGGTCGAGCTGGCGGAGGAAGCGCTGGCGGTCGAGAGAGTCCCGTCGGCCAACCCGAACAGCGCGAGGCTCCCGCTCCCGGCATTGCGCGACAGCGAGATGACGACGGCCGCGACGGCGGCGCGGCGGCTGGCGCTCGAAGCGGACGCCGTCGAGACGCTTGAGGCGGCGGCGCTGGACAGGAGCTTCGCTAGGCCGGCGTCGATCGCGCCCGAACCGCTCGACTCGGTTGAATCGGCGGCGGTCGTAGCGTCCTGCGCCTGGCTGACGCCCTCCTCGCGCGCGGCGGACGCGTTCGACTGCGCGTCGCCCCCGGCGAGCGCGCTCAGCAGGTCGGCGAATTTCGAACCGCCGGACGATTTGCCGGCGAGGCTGCCCGACAAGTCGGTCGGCGTCGGGGCGGCGGCGATCGACGCGGCTAACGGCGTCACGCTCATGGATTTCCCTTTCCGACCACGCCCGCCATGGGGGCGGTGCGGTCCAGCGCGGCTTCAGCGAGGGCGATCGTCTTCGCCGCTTCGTCGTCCCCCTGGTCCGGCGCGGCGCCGGTCGCCGGCGCCGCATCGGCGGCAGGCGGCGCGCGCAGGTACGCGGCGACGGCGCGGGCGGCTTCCAGCAGCGGCTGGTCGCGTCGATCGAGCTTGGCCGGCGCGATCGCCTGCAGCTCGGCGAGGCCGGCGTCGTAGTCGGGGGTGAGAATCCGCGCCGCCCCTTCGTAGAGCTTAGCGCGGGCCTCGTCGGGGCTGTCGGGCTGCGCGCCGTTCAGCGCGTCGGCCGCCGCGGCGGCGGCGACGGCCGGCTTTCCGGCCAGCGTTTCGGCGCGAGCGATGGTCAACAGGAACGCGCGGCGCACTTCGGGCGCCAGCGAAGCGATGAAGATGTGGAACTTTTGGAACTTCGCGACGTCGTCGACCAGGGCGCCGTCGACGATCGCGGCCGCCGCGCCGGGGATGAAGCCGTCGGCGTAGATCGAATGGCCGAATCGCGTCGCGTATTGGCGGCCGAGCGAGGCGACGCGATCGACGTCGCGCGATTCGGCGGCGAGCAGGATCTCCCGCCGCAGCGACGCCTCCTCGACCAGGCCGCCCGGGGTAAGCAGCCGCGCGTAATCGAGCAGCGCGATCGCCTTCGCGGGCTCCTTGGCGGTGGCGAGGACCGCTTGCGCGTAGGCGATCGGTCCCGCGACCGCGAGGCCGAGTTTGCGCGGGTCGAGGCCGCCGAGCAAACTCGCAGCGTCGCTCTCGTTGCCGACGACATAGGCGATCGCGCCGCGCATCAACGTCGTTTCGCTCGGCGGCACGGCGCCGGTCTGCAGCAGCTGCACCGCTTCGCGCGCCCCGCCGCCGCTGAACAGGTAGATGGCGACGGCGTCGGTCTCGCGCTTGGACCGCCAGGTCTCCGGTTTGGCGGCGGCGATCGCCGCGGCGATCGCGACGAGCTTCTCGGGCTGGGCCGCGTAGGCGGCCTTGTCGCCCGCGGCGATCTTGGCCTGCAGGGCTTGCAGATCGGCCGCCATCGCCGCGATCGACTGAGCGCACGCCGGCGACGCCGCGGCCAGCGCCAGCGACGCGAGCGCGAAGACGAGGGCGGCGCGGCGGGCCCTCACGACTTCGGCTCCGTCAGCAGCACCTCGATGCGGCGGTTCTCCGCGTCGAAGGGGTGAGCGGGGTCCTTGAGCTGGCGGTCGGCGTAGCCCTCGATGCGTACGAATCGGTTTTCGGGAACGCCGGCGCGAGAGAGCATGTAATAGGCCATCTGCGCCCGCGCGGAGGACAGGCGCCAATTGTCGTAGGTCGCCGAGTGATAGGGATGCGCGTCAGTGTGGCCGCGCACGACGATCGTGCCCGGATGCTCTTTGAGCACGCGCGCGACCGCGTCCATCGCTTTCACCACCTGCGGCTGCGGCTCCGCCGAGCCGATCGGGAACATGCTGAAGCGCAGGTTGTCGGTTAGGCTGATCAGCAAGCCTTCGTCGGTCGCCTTGACCTCGATGGCGGGGCCGATCGTGTTTATGCCCTTCGCGCCGAGCTCGAGCTGCAGCTCCTTCTGCACCTGCGCCGCCGCCGCCGCGAGGCTTTGCCGCACCGCGGTCGGCGTCGGCGTCGGCGTCGCCGCGACCGAGGGAAGCGGCGCGGGCGCGAGATTGGCCGCGAGGGTCGGCGTCGGCGCCGGCGTGGCGATCGGCGACGTCGCAGGGCCGGCCGTCGCGGGCGGCGTCGGGGACGTCCCCGCCGGCGCAGGCGGCGCGCCGCCGTCGAGCGTCTGGGCCACGGCGGGCGGCTCGGTAGGTCGGAAGGGATCGCGGAACGCGTCGACCGCCGCCGACTCCTCGTCGGAGGGGTCCTGCATCTTCTCGGCGCGCTCGATGGCGCGCACGTCGGGCGATGACGGTCCGGCGATCTTGTCGAGGCTGCGGTACGGATCGCTGAACAGCACGCCTTCCGAGACGGTCGCCTTCGGGTTCGCCGGGTCGATCGCCTGCGCCGGGGCTTTGAGGCCCGGGCGCCCGGCTTGATTGGTGTCTTTGCCCGACGGCGGCCCTTCGTTGCGGGCCTCCTCGACCTCCTGATCGCCTGTCTTCTCGCCCTCCGTTGGGCCGGTGGGGCGGTCGGGGCTGGTGTGGATGCTCTTCGGGGTCCGCTGGGTCTCCTCGAGCTTCACCGGATTGAAATAGTGGGCGATGAGCGTTTTGGTGTTCTTGTCGGTGGCGCTGATGATCCACATCACGAGGAAGAACGCCATCATCGCCGTCATGAAGTCGGCGAAGGCGATCTTCCAAGCGCCGCCGTGGTGTTCCGGCTCGTGGCCGCCGCGGCGCCTGACGATGATGACCTCGGTGTGTGGAGCTTCGTCGTCCATCGCCCCGCCTCAATCGTCGAGCGAAGCGATGAGATCGGCCCAGGGCTGCATGGTCGAGCGAATCATGGTGCGCTGCGCTTCGATCGTCGCCTCGACGCCCTCCTCGGCGACGAACTCAAAGTCGACCGCGATCCCGGAGAGACGGCGGCGCAACGCGCCCAGCAGCTTCTCCGGGCCGCGAATTTTCATCAGGCCGGGCGAGCCGCCGGCGCTGAGCCGCGCGACGTGGGCGCACAGCTCGTCGACCACCTGCTTGGCGATCTCCTCGTTGAGGAACGGCGCGAGGATGCGCGCCACCGAGCCGGCGATCCGCTGCTCGATCTCGGCGAGCCCGGTTTCGATCGTCTCGGCGAGCTTTGCGTATTCGTTCACCTTGAATTCGAGCAGGTCTCGCTGCTCCTTGCGGCGCCGCTCGGTTTGCTCTTGCGCCCGCGCTTCGGCGGCCTCGGCGAGCGCGGCGGCCTCGCCTTCGCGCAAGCCGCGCTCGAAGGCTTCGGCGACGAGCGCGTCGAGATCGGGCGCCGGCGGCGTCTCGCGCGGGCGCGGCGGCAGCGCGCGCGGCAGCGCGCGCGAGCTGCCGCGCTCGTCACGCGAAGGCTCCCGCGGCCGTTCCCCGGCCGCGCGCGAGCGCGCGGCGAGCGCCGCCTCGAGCAGCACGCGGCTGAAGGGAACCGGGCCGCTCGGCTCCGGGTCGGGAAGGGCGCGCGAGACGCGGGGAGAAAAAGCGGCCGTCTCGCGGCGCGGCGGCTGCGATTCGGCCTGCGCCCGTCCGATGTGATCGAGGTATTGCGCGATCGGGACCGGTTTCATGTATTCGCTCCCTGGCCCTGCCGGATCCACTGCTTGAGGATCGCCGCGGCGACGTCTTCGTCAAAGTCGACCAGCTTCTGCAGATGGCGCTGCGGACTCTTGTCCTTGCGCGCGACCAACGATTCTAGGAACTCGTCGTGTTCGTCTTTCGCTTCGATAAGGAAGTTCTGGTCGGCGACGCTCGGCTCGCCCAGCGCGGGCAGCGCGGAGGGCAGCTCGGCGAGCGGCGGCGCCATATTCGTTTCGGCGGGCGCGGCGAGCAGCATCTTGGTGGCCGGGCGGATGCCGAACCACAACAGCATCGCCGCGACGCCGACGATCGCGAGGGCGCTGACGAACGAGCCCGATTGGCCGACCAGCCGCTCAAGTAGCGTCGGCCCTTCGACCGGCGCAAGGTCTCGCCCGCCGTCGGCGAAATCGACCACCGAGATCTTGACGGTGTCGCCGCGGTCCTTGCGCAGGCCGCCGGCGGTGGCGGCGAGCTGCTCGATGTCCTTCACCTGCCGGTCGATGGCGTCGGGCGTCGCCTTGTCGCCGAGCGAGGCGGCGAGCGCCGCGCGGTTGACCAGCACCGCCACCGAAAGCCCCTCGACGACGAAGCCGGCGCTGACGGTCTTGATCGACTTCGAGGAGATTTCGTAGTTGGTCAGCTCTTCGCGCTTGTCGGTGGCGTCATTCGACTGTTTGGTCTCGGTCGGCGTCGTCTGCTGCTTGGGCAGGTTGGCCTGGACGCCGGCGGGCGGTTCGCCGGCCGCGTTCTGCGAGTTCTGGCGCTCGCGCACGACGCGCACCGAGCGCTCGGCGCGCGCATCGGGATTGTAGATCGTCTCGTCGGTCTGGATCTTGTCGGCGTTGAGACGGGCGGCGACGCTGACCTGGAAGTTCGACAGCTTGAGGTAAGGCGCGAGCGTGCTGGCGATCTTTTCGCGCACCTCCTGCGACACCTCGTTTTCCAGGGTCAGCAGGTTGTCGGGAGACTTGTCGAGCGAATCCGGCCCGCTGGCGAGCAGCCGGCCGTCAACGTTGAGCACCGTCACCTGGTCGCTCTTCATGTTAGGGATGGCGGCCGCCACCAGGTGGCGGATCGCCTGGCCGGCCGCGCGGTCGTCGGCGCCGTCGGTGCGGATGATCACCGCCGCGGAGGGCTCCTGCCGCTCGCGGCGGAACGAGCCTTCGTCGCTCATGACGATATGGACGCGCGCCGCCTTGACGCCGCGCATCATCTGGATGGTGCGCGCGAGCTCGCCCTCGATGGCGCGCACGCGCGTCACCTCCTGCATGAACGAGGTCAGGCCGAGCGAACCGAGCTTGTCATAGAGCTCGTTGCCGACGCTGCCGCTGTGCGGCAGCCCCTTCTCGGCCAGCGTCATGCGCGCGAGCGGGGCCTGGCCGACCGGCACCACCACGGTCGCGTCGTCGGCGCTGACGTCGAAGGCGATGCCCGCCTCCTTGAGGGTCGCGCCGATGCTGACGACGTCGTCGCGGTCGAGGCCGGTGTAGAGGGTCTCCATCGTCGGACGGGAGAGGTAATAGCCGCCAAGGCCGGTGGTCGCGAAGACGATGAGCCCGATCAGCCCCAGCGTGGCGAGCCGCCGCCCGCCCAACGCGAGCAGGTTGGTCCAGAGTCGCTCGGCTTGCGCCAATGCGTTGTTCATTTCACCCGCGTCCGCGCCCCGCCGAATCGCTTCACGGCCAACCGCGCCTCGCCGCCCGCGAAAGGCGGCCCGACGCGCGGCGTCACTGTCGACGCGGGAGCTTGCGCGGACATTGCGTGCGCGCGCGATTTTATCTTTCGCGTCTCGCCGGCGGACCGAAGGCCGCGGCGGCGGGAGACGGAAGACGCGCCATTTCGCCGCAAGGCGCCGCATGCTTTACCAATTTTTAACAGCTCTGAGGCAGTCTGCCAGCGATAGGTCGTTTCGGGCCGCGAATTTCGGCCGGCGGTTTCGACTTCACACGGCGATTAGGCCCAGCCGAATGGGCCTAAAGGCATAAGGCCGCCTCGCCGTCTCGGTGCAAATCCGAAATGTAACGTTAGCACTTCGTGATTTGGCGGAGAGGAGCAACCTTATGAGCTATATTCTGACCAACCCGTCGGCTCTCAGCGCGCTGCAGACGCTGCAGCAGACGCAGAGCCAGTTGAAGACGGTGGAGGGCGAAGTCTCGAGCGGCCTCTCCGTCAAGAGCGCCGCCGACAACGCGGCCTATTGGTCCATCGCGACCCAGTTGAATTCCGACAGCCAGGTCGTCGGTGCCGCGAACTCGGCCCTGACGCAGAGCCAGTCGGTGCTCGACACCGCCACCTCGGCCATCGATTCGGTCAAGAGCACGATCTACTCGATCCAGACGGCGCTGACCGAAGCGACCAACCCCGGCGCGGACATCAGCAACATTCAGACGACGCTGACCGCGCTCGGCACGCAGCTCGGAAATGAGGTGCAAGGCGCTTCCTTCAACGGCCTCAACGTGCTCGACGGCTCACAGTCCGCCGCCGCCACCCCGGCTGGACCCGGCACGCTCCAATTCGTCTCCGGTTTCAACGCCACAGCGACCGGCGGCTCGGTCACGACGATCGCGTTCGCCACGAGCGCGCTGATCGGTTACGACGGCACCACCACGCCCAACGGCACCGGCATCCTTGAGGGCGGCACCGGCTCCGCGGCGGGCGGCGCCGGCGCCACCAACCTGCTCACCCTCGGCACGACGGTGACCGACGCCACCACCGCCAACACCGCGCTCGCGGGCGTCGCGACCGTGCTGAACAACCTGACCAACTACGCGGCGACCATCGGCGCCGCGCAGGACCAGATGTCGGCCGCCTCGACCTTCAACTCTGAGTTGACCACCAACTACGCCAACGGCGTCGCCGGCTTGGTCGACGCCAACATGAACACCGCCTCCACGCAGCTGCAGGCTTTGCAGACGCAGGAGCAGCTCGGCATTCAGTCGTTGTCGATCGCCAACCAGAACTCCTCGCTCATCCTCAAGCTGTTCCAGTAAGCTGACCGCCGCTTCGCCCTTCGCCGACCCTCGCGGCCGGCGACGGCGTGGGCGGCGCTAACGAAGAGTGCGCCGGCGGCGCGCTCGCGCTTGGCTTCGCGTCGCGCTCCGGCGATCGCCGCCCTTCTCCCGGGATCGGCGGAGCGGAAAGCGACGAGAGGCCAGGACGAGCGTCTCGCCGCCGGCGCAGGGTTAAGTCGGCTTAAGGAGACGCGTGATGACAAGCGGCGTTTCCGTCACGCGAAACGAGGCCCGAGGGCGGCGATCATGGCCGTCGGGCGTCGCGCGCCGCGCCGACCGTCAACGAACCGAATACGCCGGACGCGTCAGCGGCCAAGGACCAAGGCGATCGCGGGTCTGCTCCCCTCGCGACGCTAGGCCGCAAGCGGACGGCGCGGAAGCGTCGGATCCCGCCGCCGAAAGGCCCGTCCTCCCCGGGCGGTCGGCGCGCGGGACCGACTGCAGGTCGGTCTCGCGATTGAATGCGACAAAAGCGCGCAGCGCGGCGAAAGCCGCGCGATAAGCGCGGATCAGCGCTTTTCGATGCAGTAGCCGAGATAGCGCTTCGAATCGATCGGATCGTAGCCGAGACGATGCTTGAGCTTCTTGCGCAGCTTGCTGATGTGGCTTTCGACGACGTTCTCGTCGACTTCCTCGTCGAACAGCCCGTAGACGGCATTGAAGATCTGCGTCTTGGTCACCCGCCGGCCGCGATTGCGCACGAGATACTCGAGGATGCGGCATTCGCGGCGCGGCAACGGCAGCGGCTCGCCCTTCACCTCGGGCTCCCGCCCGTCGAGATAGACGCGCAAATCGCCGATGGTGACGTAGCTGTCCTCGCCCAGCGTCCGCCGCTGGATGGCGCCGACGCGCGCGACGATCTCGCGCACGTGGACCGGCTTGCGCAGCACGTCGTCGACGCCGGCGGCGAACAGCTCGAGGGTCTCGTCGAGCGATTGGCGGTCGTTGAGGCAGAGGACCGGCGCGCGCGAGCGTTCGCGGATGAGCTTGGGAAACAGTTCGCGGTGATCGCAATCGCCGATCAGGAACGCTTCGACCGCGCGCATGTCGCCGTCGCTGACCCTGCCGATCCACTCTGGAAATTCCGCAGGATCGATCCCGGCGCTGGACACCCCTTCCCGATCAAATCCCGAGGTGTAACCCCCGGCGACGATGCTGCGCTGGTCGACGATGATGTACATGACGCGCCTCTGCAAAAGGTGTCCGCTGATATTATTTCTTAAAGTCTACGCAGGAGACACGACTCACATAGACGCGCGCGTCCACACGCCTCGCAATGAGACGGCGAAGGAAAGTCACGCGATGATTTAGGACGATTGTCGACTTGTGGGTTGGATCAAGACAACTCTAGACGACACTTCCCCCAGACTGATTATTGCTCCACATCGCCAATCGACGGCTCTCCCCCGCCGTCAATTGTCGCCGTCCACTGCAACGCGGTCGAATCACGACCTCGCGTCGCCATTTCCGTTGGGGAACGTTGGCAAAGGATGGTTAACAACCTGTTAACGGCCTCGGCGGCGCCGTTCGGATACCTCGAAGAACGTCGACATTCGGGGCGCGTTGAGGCGGGAGGCGGCGCGCTTGCGGGTTCCGATTAGGGATTCGTGGCGTTGATCGTCGGCTTTGAGGCGTCGGCGGCCGGCCGCTGATCCGTTTGTGTCAAGCAGACGCGGTTCGTCGGCGCAGCCAGAGCATCCGGGTCGCGTCGCAAACGATGTTGGCGAGGCCGATCTTGGTCGCGGCGCGGGCGACGCCGATGAAGAGCCCGACGCGTTGCTTCTGAGCGGCGAAGGCGGTTTCGATCGCCGAGCGCGCCTTGGAGGGCGCGGCGTCGGCCTTGGCTTGCGGCGGGGTCAGGTCGGTCCCCTCGAGCGCGCCGGAAATGGACCTTGGAGGCGAGGCCGTGGCGCGCCATGCAGGCCTCGTTGGCCTTCGAGCGGTAGGCCGTGCAGGCGGTCGCGCGACTAGAACTCGGCGGCGTCCGACAGCGTGTAGAGCGTTTGCGGCGCCAGCGCCTTGAACATCGGCGTCGCGTCGTAAAATGGCCGTCCTTGGCGCCGTCGGAGCGCCGCAGCGCCTTCGTCAGCGCCGCCGGGAAAACCTCGAAATCGACCAACTGGCGAAGCCGAACCAGCGGGTCGCTGACCTCTGAGAGCTTGTGGTAGCTCTCGTCCAGGTCAAACAGCCCCGCTTCGCGAATCATTCTCGAATCCTCCGCGCCTGTGCGCGAAAGCAATCACGCCGCCGCTCAAACGGCGAGGTTCTTCGAGGCGTCCGTTCGCTGATTCGCCCGGCGGTGTTTGGAGGCGTCCAGTTTGACGCAAGCTCATGCGGAGATGTTGAGATAGGTATCGGGATCGATCGCCGGGACGCCCATGTCATCGGCAATTTGGCAAGGAGAAGCCAGTGGTTCCCAAGAAACCCTTCCTTGTGATTGCTACGCCGTGCTATGGCGGCTTGGTGACGCAGCGCTATATGTATTCGATCATATCGTTTGTTCAGCGCGGCGAACAGGCCGGCCTTGCCATTCTCGTCGACTTGCTCGGCTACGAATCGATGATCACCCGTGGACGCAACACGTTAGTAAGCCGCTTCCTCGACATCGAAGCGGCGACCCATCTGGCGTTCGTCGACGCCGATATTGGTTTCAATCCAGACCAACTGTTGCGGATGCTCGCTTTCGATGAAGACGTAGTCGCGGGCATGTACCCCCTCAAAAAAATCGACTGGGCCAGCGGCATCAGCCGCGCGCGGGCCGGTGAACCCGTAGAATCCGCGGCGTTGCGCTATGTTGGCGTTCCATGCCAAGGCGAGGAGTATCAGAGCCGCGACGGCTTCGTCACCGCCGAATACGCTGGGACCGGATTTATGCTGATCCGTCGCGAAGTCTTCGCGCGCATGGCCGAGGCCTACCCCCATCTCCATTATAAAGCTTGCCACAACGCCCACAGCGCGAGTTTCAGCCCCAATCAGTATGCTTTCTTCGACGGCATGATCGAGCCGGACAGCGGCCATTATCTGAGCGAGGACTATACATTCTGCCGCCGCTGGCGCGATATCGGCGGACGGATCTGGCTCGACACCCAGAACTCGCTCATACACGTAGGCTCATTCGAATTCATCGGCGAACCGAGCCGACGCTACCCAATGGCGCCGGCTAGTGTGAACAAGATTCACGCCGCCTGAGCTCGCTTACGTCCGCGGAGGGGCTCGCGCCGCCTTCGCGAAAAGATCACCGGCGCGGCGGCTGAGCCAATTGGACGCTTCGAGGAACCTCGCCATCGGCGGCGATTTTTGATTCTCTTTCGAATGTCATGCGAGGGACGAATCGATGCGCGGACAGCCGGAACTTTTCGACGTCGCCGAGCGGTTGAAGCGGCTGAGCGATCTCGGCGGGAGGGCGCCTCGAAGAACCTCGCCATTCCGGGCGCGTTGAGGCGGGAGGCGGCGCGCTTGCGGGTTCCGATCAGGGATTCGTGGCGTTGATCGTCGGCTTTGAGGCGTCGGCGGCCGGCCGCCGATCCGTTTGCGTCAAGCAGACACGGTTCGTCGGCGCAGCCAGAGCCATCCGGGTCGCCTTGTAAACGATGTTGGCGAGACCGATCTTGGTCGCGGCGCGGGCGACGCCGATGAAGAGCCCGATGCGATGCTTCTGAGCGGCGAAGGCGGTTTCGATCGCCGAGCGCGCCATGTAGGCCTCGTTGGCCTTCGAGCGGTAGGTCGTGTCGGCCCAGACCGCGCTCGCCGCATTGGTCTTGTCGATCGCGTCCGGGCGGCCGCGCGACTCGCGCTTCGGCGCTCTGGCAAGGATTTGGCAACCGGCTTTGGCTAACGTTCCACCGGCGCGGCCCGGTCGGTCGACCGGCGCGACGCCCTAACCGCGCCCCATCGGCGCTGGTGCGACGAGAGGCATGACCGACACCCTTGACGGCGTTCTCAGACCCGACGCCCGCGACGATCGCGAGGCGGCGCGCGTTTTGGCTGGGCGCGGGCTGGTCGCCTATCGCGTCGTCGCGCCCGCGCGCCCAGCGAATCCGACCGCGGGCGACCGCCGCGAGCATCGCGCTTTCGGACGCCGGCGCACCCGCCTGCGCTCCGCCAAAGTGCTCGATTCGGCTAACAAGTTCATTTGCGAGTGCCTCGTCATCGACCGCTCGGCGAGCGGCCTTCGCCTGACGCTTGGCCGCAACATCGGGCTACCGCGCTATTTCCGCGTCCATGACGACGAGAGCGGCGCGATCGAGGCGGTCGCGACGGTCTGGCGGCGCGGAGCGACGCTCGGCGTGCACGTCACCGGCGCGCTCGGGCCGACGGCGCTGAAGCCGATCGAGCGGTCGGCGCTCGGCGGCCTCTACTACGCCGTTCCCGACTGAAGGCCCGCCTCGGTCGTCTCAGGCGTCCTCGCCGGCGAGCCGCTCGGCCATCGCGGCGAACACCGCGCCCCAGTCGCCGCGGCGCCGCTGGCGAAACAGCCGCATGGTCGGATACCAGGGCGAGTCGTCGCGGTCGCGCAGCCAGCGCCACTCGGCGTCTTTCTTCAGCGCGACCCACACCGGCCGCCCCAGCGCGCCCGCCAAGTGGGCGAGCGAAGTGTCGCAGACGACGACGAGGTCGAGGGCGGCCATCGCCGCCGCCGTGTCGACGAAGGCGTCCGGCCCGACGTCGAAGTCGTCGCCGAGTCGCTCGACCCGCATTCCGGGCGGCGGGGGCGCGAGCTGCTCGACGCCGAAGCCGACCTGCAGCGAGATCAGGCGGACGTCGCGACGCTCGGCGAGCGGGGCGAAGGCCGCGAGCGGGATCGAGCGCGCCATGTCGGTCTCCGGATCGGGGTTGCCCTGCCAGACGACGCCGATCTTGAACCCGCCCGCGCCGATGCGCTCGGCCCATTTCCGCTCCAGCGCCGGCTCGGCGGCGAGATAGGGAACCTCGGCCGGCACGCTGTCGAGCCTCGTCGCGAAGACGTGCGGCAAGCTGCTCACCGCGATCTGCGCGTCGAACGTCTCATCTCTGGGAATCCGGTCGACCAGCCTGACGCCGGCGAGCGACGACAGGAGGCGATGGAGCTTGGCGGGGCAGAAGAACGTCGGCTGCGCGCCGGCGCGAATCATCATCGGCAGATAGCGGGAGAACTGGATGGTGTCGCCGAGGCCATGGTCGTTCATCACCAACACCCGCTCGCCGGCGCGGCCAGGCCCTCGCCACTTGGGGAAGCGCACGCCCAGCACGTCGGTCAGCGAGATGCCGTTGATCCAGCGACGTTCGTAGCCCTCCCAGCCGCGCTCGAAATCGCCGAGCTTGAGGTCGAGGCATCCCCTGCCGCTGATCGCTTCCTCGTTGCCGAGCTTTACCGCCTGGTCGAACGCGTCATGCGCCTCGTCGAGGCGGTCGAGCGCGCAAAGCGCCAGCGCCTGGCCGTTCCAGGCGGAGGAAAAGTCGGACTTGATCGCGCTCGCGCGGCGAAAGGCGTCGAGCGCCTCGTCGATGCGGTCGAGTTTCAGCAGCGCGCTGCCGAGGTTCAGCGCCGCTTCGGCGAAATTTGGCCGCAGCCGCAAAGCTTCGCGCGCCGCCGCGGCCGATTCCTCGAGCCGGCCGAGCTTGCGCAGCGCGCCGGCGCAACTGTTCCAGGCGTCGGCGTCGCCCGGCCGCAGCGCCGCGGCCGCCTGGAAACCTTCGAGCGCCTTGGCGTAGCATCGTAGGTCGAAATAGAGCTTGCCGAGGTTCGACCAGGCGATAGGCGAATCGAGCTGAATATCGATGGCGCGGCGATAAAACTGCGTCGCCGGCCCGATCTTGCCCGACTTGCCAAGGATGTAGCCACCCATGCACAAGGCCTCGGGAAAGTCGGGACGCTTGCGCAGCGCAGCGTCGAGCAGCGCGATCGCCTCCTTGCGGCGCCCTTCGCGCCACATCGCCACGCCGGTTGCGTAGAGCTGGCCGGGCGCCGCGTCCACGCCGTCGTCCGGCGCGAGATGGCCGACGCCGCGCGGACGGGCGGCCAGGGACGCGAGGACGTGGGCGGAGGGCGTCGATTTCACAGCGGCGGTTCCCGGCGCCGCGAAAGACGAGGCGGCGGCGCGCCTCACAACAAAGCGCGCCTCGCTTGCCCGAGACTTGCCGCGCCGCCGACGGTCATACGGTGAACGACGCCTGCGCCGCCGACATCAGCGCGCTTTCGAAGTATGACGCCGTCGAATCGGAGCCGATCACGTTGTCGAGAATCGAAGTCGCCGCGGCGGTGTCGCTGATGGTCGAATCGCCGTCCGACACGACGCCGAGCGACGATGACGCGTCGGTCCCGCCCGGCCCGTAGTCCATCTCGTAGGCGGCGGTGAAGCGCTCGGTCAACTGCGTCAGCTTCTTCGAATCCTGCAGATCCGACATCGGCATCAGCCGCTCGATCTCTTTCGCCTCGGCGTTGACGTCGGTGCTGGTGGACTCCGCCGGCAGCCCGAAGATGGTCTGGACGACGTCGAGCAGGTTCTCGTCGCCCATGATCTGCAGGCCGGTGGTGACGGTGGGCGCGACGCGCTGGAAATAGAGCGCGAGCTGGACGCCCGGGTCCGACTGGCCTTCGTAGGTCTCGAACTGCTCCTCCACGTAGTCGTTTTCGGTGGCGCTGACCGCGCTCGATGTCGAGATCGAGGAAGCGCCGCTGCCGACGAAGTCGAACGCGGTGGCGAATTTCTTCCAGTTCGAGTTCGAGAGCGTGTTGGCGAGGCTATTGGACTTGGTCACGCCGCCTTCCAGCACCTTGGTCACCAGCCCCTTGTCGTCGACGTACGCGCCGAGCCCGTAAGCCTTCAGCGCATAGGAAAGCAGGCGATAATTACCGACGAAGTCGGAGATCGAGGTGACCTTGCCGATATTGTCGGCGTAATAGGCGGTCGCCGTCTGCACCTCCGGCTCGGAGGCGATCATCTTCTGATAGCGCGTCAGGTTCTGCGTGATCCCCAGATAGGTCGAGGTGGTCGTGCTCACCGCAAAACCTCGTCGCGCGCCGCCGCCGGCGCGCGCGGCGCGCCGGTCTTGGTCCGTTTCGCCGTCATGCTTGGCGCGAAACGGTAAAAGATTGGTTAAAATCGACGGCGTCGTCGCCGGGCGGCCAACGTTGCGCGCCTTGCGCGGCGCGGAACATGTTGGCCGTTGGACGCCGCGGGCGGGACAGCGCGAGACAGAGGCGAAAGGCGCATTCGGCGATGGCGAGCGGAGCGAAAGACAGGCGCAAGCGAGCGTCGACGCGTTCGGCGTCGGAGCGCGGGCGTCGTCGGCGCGCCTGCCTCTTTGGACTGTTCGCGATCGTCATCAACCTCTTCGCGCCGTTGGCCGTCGCCGCCCGGATCCGAGCGGAGGGTTTCGACTGGCGGCTGGCGACCGACGACGCGATCGCCGTCTGCGTCGAAGCGGGCGTGACCGTCGTCGATTGGCGCGGCGGCGGCTCCCATAAGACGTTTTTCCAGCCGCAATGCGCGTTCTGCCTGCCACTGATGAGCGGCTCGGTTCAGCCGCCCGACCCGGACGGGATGTCGTTTCCGCCGCCTCCCGGCGCGGCGATCGCCGTCGCCTTCGCCGAACCGGCGGCATCGATCGCGCCGCTGCGATCGCGGCTCGGCGCGCCGCCGCGCGGTCCGCCGCTCGTCTGACCGCTTTTCGCTCGCCGCGAGGCGACCGCCCGCGCGCCGCGGCTTGAGCCGCGCCGGCGCGGACTCGATTTCCTTTCTCCCTTCCCCGTCATTCGGCGCGCGTCCGCCTGGGCTACGCCGCCACCCCTATGAAAGGCCGCCCATGGACGCCGCCCGGCGCGTCGTCGAAGCGCGCTCAGCCTCCTTTTCCGACGCGGAGCTCGACCGCGCCTCGGCGACCCCGGCCTGGAGCCGCCGCGCATCCGCCCGGCACACGATCTTCGCCGCCGGCGACGCCGCGCACTTCATCTACGAAACCGCCGGCGCGGCGGCGATGATCTCGCGCCGCCTGCCGAACGGCCGGCGGCAGATCATCGACATCGTCGGCCGCGGCCGTCTGTTCGGCTTCGCGCCGGACCGGCGCCACGACTGCACCGCGCAGACGCTCGCTCCCTGCGTGATCTACGCCTACGACCGGGCGGCGATCCGCTTGGACCCGACGATCGCCGCGCGCGCCTCGGCGGCGGCGCTCGACGAGATCCGCCGACTGCGCGAGCTCGTGGCGATGCTCGGCCGCAAGACGGCGATGGAGCGCGTCGCGGCGTTCTTCGCCGCCCTGCTGCCGGAGCGTAGCGCGCTGAGCGCGACCATCGCCGTCCCGATCAGCCGCGGCGAGATGGCCAATTATCTCGGCCTGATTATCGAGACCGCGAGCCGCAATGTCGTGCGGCTGAAGCGCGCGTCGATCCTCGGCGACGAGACGCACGACGAGATCACCGTGCTCGACGCGGCGCGGCTGAGGGCGCTCGCGCTCGGCGAGAGTTGACGGAAAGGACGGCGTTTCGCCGTCCGCGCCCGCGCGCGAAATCCCCGCGTCGACCGAACCGGTTTGGTCGGGGCCGGCGGCGCCGCGGTCCCAGCGCGCCCTCTTAATCTGAAATGGAGCGGCGCGACGGCGCAAGCCGCGCGGCCGACCTCGGCGGTTTTGGCCCGCCAGCGGCCGTCTCGCCGGCGGCGCTAAGCAATTTCGTCTTGTCTGTGTCAGCGGATGGGTGAAGACTCGCCGCCAAAGCGGGGAGCAGCCCAGGGGCATGAGGCCGACCCCGCCGCGATGGCGATTCAACAGCCAGAGAAGGCGCAAGCCATGACAACTTCCGTCGTTCAACCTCCCAGCGCGGCGAACAAGCTGCTCTGGGCCGCGGTCGCGTTGCTCGGCGCGGTCTCGTTTGCGGTGGTGGCGTTGTCGCGCGGCGAACCCGTCAACGCCGCGTGGCTCGTCATCGCCGCGGCGTGCATCTACATCGTCGCCTATCGTTTCTACGCGCTGTTCATCACCCGCTGGGCTTTCGACGTCGATCCGGCGCGCGCGACGCCGGCCTATCGCCACAACGACGGCCTCGATTACGTGCCGACGAACCGCTACGTGCTGTTCGGGCACCATTTCGCCGCCATCGCCGGCGCCGGGCCGCTGGTCGGGCCGGTGCTCGCCGCGCAGATGGGTTATCTTCCCGGCACGTTGTGGATCCTCGTCGGCGTCGTGTTCGCCGGCGCGGTCCAGGACATGACCGTGCTGTTCTTCTCCACCCGGCGCGACGGAAAGTCGCTCGCCGACATGGTGCGCTCCGAGATGGGGCCGGTCGCCGGCGCGATCGCCGGCGTCGGCGTATTGCTCATCTGCGTGATCGTCCTCGCCGTCCTCGCGCTCGTCGTCGTCAAAGCGCTGGTGGGCAGCCCGTGGGGCGCTTTCACGGTGTTCTGCACCTTGCCGATCGCGCTGCTGATGGGCGTCTACGCCCGCTTCATCCGTCCCGGGCGGATCGGCGAAATGTCGGCCATCGGCGCCGTCCTGTTGCTCATCGCCCTGGTCTACGGCCGGACCGTGTCCCAGACTCCGGCGCTCGCCGGCTTCTTCGACCTGTCGGGGCCGACCCTCGCCGTCATCCTCATCGGCTACGGCTTCGTCGCTTCGGTGCTGCCGGTGTGGCTACTGCTCGCGCCGCGAGATTATCTGTCGACCTTCCTCAAGATCGGCACCATTCTCCTGCTGGCGATCGGCGTCATCATCGTCCGCCCCGACCTGCAGATGCCGGCGCTGACCAAGTTCGTCGACGGCACCGGCCCGGTGTGGGCGGGCGGCCTGTTCCCGTTCCTGTTCATCACCATCGCCTGCGGCGCGGTGTCGGGCTGGCACGCGCTGATCGCCTCCGGCACGACGCCGAAGATGATCGAGAACGAGAACCAGATCGCCTTCATCGGCTACGCCGGCATGCTGATGGAGTCGTTCGTCGCCATTATGGCGATGATCGGCGCCTCGGTGCTGCATCCGGGGGTCTACTTCGCCATGAACAGCTCCGCCGGCGTGATCGGCGCCACCGCCGATCAGGCGGCGCAGGTCATTTCGTCGTGGGGCTTCGCGGTGACGCCCGACATGCTGACGCAGATGGCGCAAAGCGTCGGCGAGAAGACCATCCTGTCGCGCACCGGCGGCGCCCCGACGCTCGCCGTCGGCATGGCGAGCATCCTGTCGAGCTTCCTCGGCGGCGGCGCGATGATGGGCGTCTGGTACCACTTCATCATCCTGTTCGAGGCGCTGTTCATCCTCACCACCGTCGACGCCGGCACGCGCGCGCTGCGCTTCATGATTCAGGATTTCGTCGGCGCCGCGATTCCCTCGTTCAAGGCCACCGAATCCTGGATCAACAACCTGATCGGCTCGGCGTTGGCCTGCGTGCTGTGGGGCTACCTGCTCTACGCCGGCGTCGTCGACCCGTACGGCGGCATCTGGACGATGTGGCCGCTGTTCGGCGCCACCAACCAGATGCTGGCGGCCATCGCCTTGACGCTCTGCACGGTGATCTTGTTCAAGATGAAGCGCGAGCGTTTCGCCTTCGTCACCATCGTCCCGGGCGCGTGGCTGCTGGTCTGCACCGTCACCGCGGGATTGGAGAAGGTCTTCGCCTCCGATCCGGCGATCGGTTTCCTCAGCCACGCGGCGAAGTTCAGCGCCGCGGCGGCCTCGGGAACCCTGCTCGCGCCGGCCAAGACGCTCGACCAGATGAGCCGCATCGTCTTCAACGATTATCTCGACGCCGGCCTCGCCGCGCTGTCGGTGGCGATCGTGCTGGTGGTGGTGGTCTACGCGGTGGTCGACATCGCCAAGGCGTTGGGCTCGCCCAAGAGCACCGCGGTCGAGGTCGGCGAGCCGCTCCCGGCGGGAGGGAACGCCTGATGCTCGGCCGCTACAGCCAAATTTGCGCCTGCTTCGCGCAGACCGCGCGCCTCATGGTCGGCATTCCCGACTACGAGAACTACGTCGCGCATCGGCGCAAAACCCATCCCGACCTGCCGATCATGACGTACGAGGAGTTCTTCCGCGAACGCCAGCAGGCCCGCTACGGGGTGACGAAGGGCAACTTCCGCTGCTGTTGCTGAAGACGACGATCGGCTGGCCCGCGAACCGGCGGCGCGCGGTCCCCGCGCCGCCGGGGTCGACGTTGTTTTGCGGCGCCGAGTTCCTCAGTTTCCTTCGCGAGATCGACAACAACGTCCCAACCGATCTCGACGTCCGCCCGGTCATCGACGCCGATGCGACGCGCAAGACGCCGGCGACCCGCAAATGGCTGCAAGCGGCCGCGCTTGAACGTCCCCTTCACGCCGACCGCCAGCTCCTGGATCAATCAAGTCGAGCGCTTCTTCGCCAACATCGCCGATCGGCGAGCCCGGCGCGGCGTGCAAGCGATGGGACGCCGCATCGAGCCCGAGGCGCGGCCGCTCTGGTCGGCGACAGGCGGCCCGGCTGCGCCAAATTGTCGCGCGCGGATCGCTCGAGGACCGCCGCCGCGGCCCAAGTGCAAGCGGCGCCTCGCATTCCCGCCTTCGTCCGCCCTGCCTTCGTCCGCCCCGCCTTCGTCCGCCCGCCAAGGCGGCGGCGCCAGCGCTCCAGGGCTCCGAATCCGGGTTAACGCGTTAGGGCGCCGAGGCGGTCGGCGAGGTAATCGGAACTCCATCCTGCGATTTTTCGCCTGAGTTTGATGCTTCGCTTGTCTGGCGCGGCGCGGATCAGGTT